>OLFX01001276.1_pt1 | contig 30182 bp, 22 predicted proteins | sample 1605091 | NCBI WGS metagenome assembly OLFX01 (sample SAMEA3888906, study PRJEB22519) | human gut metagenome | biome: human gut; feature: human-associated habitat; material: faeces | place: Denmark | collected 2012 | reverse complement strand
AGTCAAATTAAGGATGAAATTTCTAAATTAAAGACTCACTTAGTTGCTTTAGAAATACTTTTGGATCGTCTTGAAAATGCCGATACATATTTGAAGAAAGCAAAAGAAGCTTATGACAATGCAGTTGAAGAGCATCGTTTAGCACTTGAGAATGTAGAAAGAGAGGAAGCTAAACTTAAATCACTTCTACAAGATCAATTGGATGCAACTGCACAATATGAGGCTGTACAGCTTGCTTACCAAAACGCTCACAAACAACTGACGCAATATACGAAGTTATCAAGTGAAACTAAATCAATTGGAAATCAAAATGAAGATCATAAAATTTTTGATCTTAAAAATGAGGTTGGTTCTCAATCTGATCACTATAGCTATCGAGGTTCAGTAACCGGATATAACCCTCAACGTTCGTTACCAAGTACTGGTTCTCAAAATGGATTAGTATTACTTGGCTTAGGAGCGATGCTTATGGGACTATCTGGAATAAAATTGCGCAGAAAAAGTGAGTAAGATAAAAAGTCATCTATAAATAGATTTATAGGCTGGAGGAAATAGAACCTTTTAAAGGTGATCTCCCTCAGCCTTTTACTTTAATAATAAAATTAGGAGTATAAGATGGATAAAGAACAATGGATTGAAATATTTAAAGAGATTAACGACCGTGTACCAACAGAAGAAGAGATTCAAGCTGGTGTTCAATCAGGAGAAATAATAGTATCGGATTTATCAGCTATTTCTAAGTTTAATGAAAGTGAAAGCAATGCTACGCTACAAGTTCAGCCGCAAGTAGAGTTGAACGAATACGTTTCACAAAATGTTGCGGAAATACAAAATGATCAAAATGCTATATTTTGTAATTCATGTGGTGCAAAGAATTTTGGAAATACTAAGCAATGTAGTGGTTGTGGGAAATATTTTGAACAGGCTGATCAAAATAAAATTAAGTCTTACATTAAGATATCAAGATTGTACAAATATTTAAAGTATTGTTACGATACGCAAAGATGGGGAATTATAATTTATTTAACTATAGTAATATTTTTTGAATCAATCACGAGTTTTGGACTGGGTGGACTAATAGCTTTATTATTTACAGAATTTTTATTATCAAATATCGGTCAATCCTTAGTTTGTTGGATTGTGGGAGCGAAGAGGATAGATAGAAGTGATTATCAAGAAAAAGTTCAACAACCTGTCAATGAGATTATTCATAAGGCGCGTCAAAAAGGTTTAAACTTACCAGATAATATTGAGATTCGCATGATTCATAATGATGTGCCTGCTGCCTACGCAATAGGTATGAACAAAATTATCGTTACCGATAGCTTACTGGAAAATCCATATTTTTTAGAACCAAAAATTATGTTTGAGCTCCATCGAATCCATAATATGGCTCCAAATCTTTTACCTGTAGTGGTTGGTTCAAATTTCATTTTAATTTTTGTCTTACTAATTTTATTAATAACAACACTATTTGGAGGCTTTAAAAAAAATTATGGAGACAGCAGAAACTCATTTTGGTCAGGAAGTTCAGAAGCAAAAGAAGGAGCTATTCTATTTTATGGTTCGATAATATTAATAGTTGCATTAATAAGTTTCTTTTACATGTTTGTAAAATCAATTGTAAAACGTGATGCATATCTTTCAGACCAGTATATGGCTGCGATTGGATTTGGAGAAATTCATTGTTATTATATCGATACTGTATCTGAGGAAGATGGATCTTTGGCCAAAGGATTTTGTGAGTTAGGATATCCGTCCAAAGATAAACGTATTAGTATTTTACAAAATAATTATCATGTAAGATATACAGGGGTGTGAGATTATGAATAAAGAAGAATGGCTATCTCAATTTGAAGAAAAATTTAAACGCAAACCAAGTCCAGTGGAATTTTTTACTGCAAAGAAAAATAATGAGTTTGAAGTAGAAAATATAAATGCTGAAACGACTCCTATTTCAGAAGGTGTCGTTAATAGTATCGGAGAACCAGAAGAAAAGATGAATGATGAAGTTGAAGTTGAAGTAAAAAGAGAAACTTCAGAAAATATTATCCCTGATGGAGATTATGTATCACCAAACAATAATCATCACAGTGAAGAATATGTCCCACCATGCAATAGTGAGGTCAGGGAAGAATATAACTTTTGTGCTAAATGTGGTACCAAAAACTTCAAAACAAGTGAATACTGTGTTTCCTGCGGCTCAAAAATTAACAGTAATAATCTTCAAAAATCCCTTTTATCTGATATCTCAGAAAAATTTTTTGAAGTTAGTTCTAAAGCTGGAAAGAAAACAAAGGAATTAACTCAATCAATTCAAACAAATACTCAACTGTATAAAGAGAATAAAAAACGTGAAAAATTAATTTTGACATTAGGGAATGCTTATTATGAAAGTAAAAAAAATACTATAGATGATCCGTTTTCAGAGTTAATTAACGAGATAAAAGAAATCGATATCTTGATTCAAAATATGAAGAATTCGGAATAAATAGGATTAATAATATGAAAAAATTATTGAAGATAGTAATAACGATTTTAGGATTATTTTTTTCATTTCAGATATCTAATGTTTACGCAGAAGAAACAGGACCTCTTGTTGTACAAGGGATTGCCCAAGAGGGTTATAAGTTAGAAGTAGTCGTTCTTGTAGTAAAAGCAGATACCGAAGAGGTTGTTAAAACATTAAAAATTAATCCTGAAAATAATTGGATGCAAGAAACAAGTGTTCTAGAGGGTGAATATAGAATAAGAACATATATTGAAAATTTAAGTCCTAGAGCCACGACAAAACAAAAAGCTACTTATATGGTAAAAAGGGTCACCAAAAATCCCTCAAAGGCAGAAATACCTTGCTTTGTTGTTATGGAGGGGGATGAAAAATTTTTATCTGCATATTATGGATTGGTTGATTTTCAAAGAAAAGACGGTAGTTTCCTTAAAGGGAATTTTAGCGAAGATGAAATGAATCAATACTATCAAGAAGCAATAGGATCTCAGACTGGAATGCTAGGTTCTAGTCAAAGTAGTAAAAATGATATTGATAAAGACATTAAAAAAGATAGTGATAAAAATGATTCAATAAAACCAAAAAGTAGCAAAGAAAGTGTAAATAAAGCAGGTGGAAAAGAATCTATTAATAACATAAAAACGAATAGAAATAAAATAGAATTTCCTCTCTTCATTATTGTGATGTTTTCTATTGTTTTCATTTTCCTATTGATAATTATTAAAAGAAGTAATATTAAACGTTAGTCTATATTTCTTATGGATCTTTGTGATTTTATTTATTATATAAAGTTGAAACTTCGTAAAAAAAGAAGCCCTGCAAGAAACTTCATAATAGAAGCTTTCTTGTGAGGCTTTATTTTTATATTTACAGAAAGAACAGAAGATTTAATTAATATTTGGTAGCATTAAGTAATAACTAAATATGGTATAATAACGTTATAAATTAAGGAAGTATTTTTTGATATGAATATAACTGAACAAAAGAAAAAAGCGAAGGAATTTATTAAACGATGGGAGAATCGCGGAAATGAACGCCAGGACAGTCAATCATTTTGGCTTGATTTGCTTCAATCTGTGTATGGTGTAGAAAACCCTACAGAATACATTACATTTGAAGACAAGGTTAAGATGGACCACACAAGTTTTATCGACGGGTTTATTGATACTACTAAGGTGTTAATTGAGCAGAAGGGGGCAGATAAGGACTTAAACCAGGCAATTAGACAATCAGATAACACCTTATTAACACCTTTTCAACAAGCTAAACGATATTCAGCCAATCTTCCATACTCTAAACGTCCTCGTTGGATTGTAACTTGTAATTTCAAAGAGTTTTATGTCTATGACATGGAGCAACCAAATGGTGAACCAAAGGTCATTAAACTTGTTGATTTAGATAAGGAAGCCTATCGCTTAGAATTTTTGATTGATAAAACAAATGAACATCTAGAACGTGAGATGAAGGTTTCTATTGAAGCTGGAGCGATCGTGGGAGAGATTTACGAGGCCCTTCTTAAGCAGTATATTAATCCAGAGAGTCCAGATAGTCTTCATGCCATCAACCAACTTGTTGTTCGTTTGGTGTTTTGTCTTTACGCTGAAGATGCGGGTATTTTCGGTCATCACATGATGTTCCATGATTACCTTGCTCGTTTCAGTAGTCGTGATTTCCGTAGAGGGCTTATAGATCTTTTCTCAATCTTGGATACGCCGATTGAGGAACGTGACCCATACTTAGATGATGAACTACTGGCTTTCCCTTACGTTAATGGGGGGATGTTTGCTGAGAATAAGTTGGAAATCCCAAACTTTACGGAGGAGCTTCGTGAGCTAATTCTAGAGCATGCATCATCTAGCTTTGACTGGTCAGAAATCAGTCCAACCATCTTTGGAGCGGTATTTGAATCAACCCTTAACCCAGAAACACGTCGAAGTGGTGGAATGCACTATACTTCGATTGAAAACATCCATAAAGTTATTGATCCTTTATTCTTAAATGAGCTAAAAGAAGAGTTAAATGAAATTCGTCAATTTAAACAGCCTAAGACGGTTGAACAAAAAGCAAAACAGTTCCAATCCAAACTAGCGAGTCTTCTTTTCTTCGACCCAGCTTGTGGTTCAGGAAACTTCCTGACAGAAACTTATATATCTCTCAGACGTTTAGAAAATGAAGCTATTAAGCTTTATATGGGGGATGCAGTAGCATTAGACTTAGGGCAAGACCTTGTTAAAGTCAAACTAAACCAATTTTATGGTATTGAGATTAATGATTTTGCAGTTTCTGTTGCTAAAACAGCCCTTTGGATTGCAGAAAATCAAATGCTAGAAGAGACTAAAGATATTGTGTTTGCGAATATTGATTTCTTGCCACTTAAATCTTATACCAATATTGTTGAAGGAAATGCTTTAGAAATCGACTGGGAGACAGTTGTACCTAAAGAAAGACTAAGCTATATTATTGGGAATCCCCCATTTTTGGGAGCTAGAAATATGGCAGATACTCAAAAAAAAGCTGTTCAAGCTATTTTTTCAACTCTTAGTAAGAATGATGTACAAATGCTAGATTACGTAACCTGTTGGTTTAAAAAAGCTGCAGAATTTATTGTTGATACTGAAATAAGAGTTGCTTTGGTATCGACAAACTCAATAGTTCAAGGCTCACAAGTTCCTATTCTTTGGAAGCTACTTTTAGAGGAATATAAAATACAGATTAATTTTGCTTATCAGACTTTTAAGTGGACAAGCGATTCGTTGCATCAAGCAGCAGTTCACTGTGTCATTATTGGGTTCTCTCAAGTTAGAACTACCGAAAAAAAATTATTCATAAATTCTAGTTTTATTAAAGTTGATAATATAAGCCCCTATTTAACTGATACAAGTAATATATTGATTGAAAGTAGAAATAAACCAATCAACAATGTCCCTCAAATGAAGTTCGGCAATCAACCACGGGATGGTGGAAATTTTATTTTTTCTGATGATGAATACCAGGAACTTATTAAAAACAACCCACAATTGTCGAAGTGGTTTAGACCGTATATTGGAGCCAATGAATTTATCAATAATATAAAACGTTGGTGTATTTGGTTAAAGCATGCTTCACCAGTAGAAATTCGAAACAATAAATTTATATATGATCGTGTTAATGCTGTAAGGGAGTTTAGAGAATCATCAAATGCCAAAACAACTCAAGGTTATGCTAAAGTACCTCATCTTTTCGCTCAACTAACACAACCTGATGCTTCACCATACATTATCATCCCATCTGTAACATCTGAAAGACGTCGTTATATTCCGATAGGTTTCATGTCTCCAAATGATATCTCAAGTAATGCAGTTCAAATTATTCCTAATGCTTCTCTCTACGATTTTGGTATCCTAACTTCAAACGTACATATGGCCTGGATGCGTACGGTTGCTGGGCGTCTTAAATCTGATTATCGTTATTCCGCTAAGATAGTTTATAACAACTTTCCTTGGCCGGATATAACTGAATCTCAAAAAGAAAAGATTTCTAAAACAGCTCAAGCTATTCTTGATGCACGTGCACTGTATCCGGATAGCTCGTTAGCTGATCTTTATGATGAATTAACTATGCCTGTTGAGTTAAGAAAAGCTCACCAAAAAAATGACAGAGCTGTTATGGAAGTCTATGGTATGACAAAAATAGTCGATGGAAAGAAGACTTGGTTAACTGAAAGTGAAACAGTTGCAAGATTGTTTGAGATGTATGAAGAGAAAGTGAACTAAAAAAATAATTTTAGTTTAAACAATGTGAATCTAGTTAATGTTTACTAGAAATTTCAAATTTAGTAAGGTTGAAAATTATGAAAACTCCCAAATTGTATTCTGATTTGTTGAAAAAGAAGCAACTAACTACTGAAATGATTGCTGAATGTATTTATTCCGTTAATAAACGAGCAAAAAATTATCGTGATAAAGTTAGAGAATATAGAAAATCACCGTATCATTCGCATATACAAGATAACATTGACAATGCAATGGCAAAGAAGGTTGAATACTACGGGATGAAAGAGGAATTATTAAAGTCGTTTACTCCAACGGTTATCCATAAACAATTTGTGAAAAATACGAAACGTGTTTACAGTTATGAAGAAGATTATCAAAAACTCTTAGTCGAAAAAGAAGGTGATATTATTTGGAAAGGTAATTACTTTGACCACGAGCAAAATACAAAAATTCACTTTTTTGATTACCATACTGAAAATAATCTTTATTTCTTTTATTATGAGATCGGTGGATTTAGCTTCCATAAACCAATTAATGAAGTAGAAGCAATCAAGTCAGGCCTTAATATAGTTGAAATTGATGAAAATTTTAAAACCTATGGAAGAAATATTGAAGACTTACTTTCAGTTCCATTTGTTAGAAAGGTTTTAAACTTGTTAAACAGTGGTGATTATACTATTGTTGAGTAGTGAAGAGTATTATTTACAATGAGGTAGTAGATTATGATTGAAATCACATATATTTATAAGGACCATAAAGGGAAGATAAATAACGGAACTTTTAATATTGGTATTTTAGAATTTGCTAAGCATATTATTTTAGCTGGTTGTGGGCACATGGTTGATAAGAATAGTTGTCGAAAAGCTGTAGGTGCATTAATTTTTTTTGAAGACTATTTTCCAAATATTAGTAATACACCGTGTAATTGTTTTCTTGAACCTACTGATACGTGGGCTTATGATCCAACAGCGAAAGCACATTTTTCTAATTTAGTAGGAAAAGCCATGGCAGATATTTGTTTCAAACATATATCTGGCGGGAAAATTACTTTTAATTATGAAGCTGTTATGAAACAGAAAGGTTTACCCATTAAAGGATCTAGGCCAGATCTTTATGGTATCACTAATAATGATAAATACTTTGCCATTGAAGCAAAAGGATATACGAGTCAAACAGGTAAAAAAAGCGATCATAAGCGCCAGGCTAATTCAGGTCCGTTGTATAAAGATTATTCAATAGCATCTGTTACTGAAAAGATATATAAAAAAATATGTGTAGACTATATTGATCCCATATCTAATGGAGAAAATAACATTGATAAAGAAGGGCTTATTAATTTTTATTATGATAAAATTTCCGGAGAGTTCTCATTATTTGACGAAAATATACAAGAATTTGAGATTAATGGTAGTGAGTATATTGTTATTATTGAGTTTGAATTTAAAAGTCAAATGATGTGTCTTGCGATTAGCAAAGACATCGTTTACTCAAATGAAAGAAAAGTGATTCTTTCAAGATTCGAAAGAATAGTTGAGAATGATTTTTATATTGACGGAGATGGAATAGGTATCTTTAAATTACAGAGTATAAATGATGACTTAAAACTACTAAATAGAAATCTATTAAATTAATGTTTTAACAAATAAATATCATACATTTTAATTTCTCAAATTAAATAAATGTGGTAGCTAACATCTCTGTAGTTTATTTCTATGTTATTTATTATCAGCATATAAACACTTAATTATTATAGGAGAAGTATATTTTATATTGTAAGACTACTTTATAGGGAGAGAAGAGAAAAATGATTTCTGTAAATGATAATGCAAAACTATTAAATAGTATAGTAGGTATTGAAAGGGATTATTTGAATTACTTTGGTAAAGAGTTTGCTATTGATTATGAACATCTTTACAATAATATTTTTGATGATAGACTGAGTCAGTTATGTTCTAGTATACACTATCAGTTAGTGAAGGGATTAAGAATATTAAATGATAGTATAAATGGTGAGAGACATTTCTGGGCTGGACCAAGTAGAGATTTGATAAAATCAATTTCATTATCAAACAGATTTGTTAACAACCTTAAGAATTCTGGTGAGAAAGTTAAAATTGTTGAATACTATGATAAAGTATTAAAAAAATGTAATAGTTTTCTATCGTCATCTGGTGGAAGCTCAGTACCAGATGATATGTCGGAAGTTGAATTATACTATGAGTTACCAATTTTTGAAATATCTGATATTGTCGAGATCCCGAATAAAACTATACAACGGTTCCAATTGAAAACAGTTGGTGATGGTTCTTATGCTACTGTCTTTAGTTTCTATGATGAAAATTACAACAAAACTTTTGCATTAAAGCGTGCCAAAAAAAATATTTTATTAAAGGATTTAGAGCGATTTTATTTAGAATTTGATACAATGAAGCAGTTACATTCTCCGTATGTACTCGAAGTTTACTCTATTGATAAAACTAAAAATGAGTATGTTATGGAGTATGCTGACACTTCACTTTTTAAATATATAAAGACTCATAATCAGAAATTGACTTTTACCGAGAGAATGAACCTAGGTTATCAAATAATAAAAGGATTTGAGTATCTAGCTAAAAAAGAGATACTTCATAGAGATATATCACCTAATAATATTTTGATTAAAGAGTATGATGATGTAAAAATTATTAAAATTGCTGATTTGGGGAATGTAAAGTTAAGTAATAGCATGTTAACATCTCTAGATACAGAAATAAGAGGTGCATTTAATGATTATTCAGGCCTCCAACGAGTTGGGTTTAGTAATTATAATTTTCATTTTGAAGGTTTTGCTTTGTCAAAATTATTATACTTTGTCTTAACTGGAAGATATAAAGACTTTACAAAATTTGAATATAGTAATTTAGAGGAATTTATTAATAAGGGAACAAATCCAATTTTGAATCAAAGATTTAGCGATATAAATGAATTAAAGAAGTCGTTTTTAAAAATTAAACCAAAATAAAACCGATCTATTAAATAGGATGGTTGACTACTCTATTTTATGGTATTAATTGATGTCAATTTTATCCAAATCAGTGGATTTCGTTCCGTTTTTATGGAACTTTCAAAGATAAAATTGTTGATATAAAGAGATTTGTGAGGATTGAGATACCTTGCGTTCGATGTTAATAATCTCTAAACTTTAATATTCGATTATGTGTATTTGAAGCATTTCGTTATATACGAGATGCTTTTTTATATTATCGAATATATAATTGATAATTAGAACAACTAAATAGACATCTGAAAGAAATTAAATCAGATGTCTTCTATTCTGTCTTTGGAAGTAGGGGCTATGACACAATTATTGCTCAGGATGTTCGTTTTCAAAGGAATTATATACTTCGAAAAGTTGATTTCGTTTAGTGATCTCAAGTTTTATAAAAATATTGTGTACATGTGTCTTCACAGTTCCAACTGAAAGAAACAATTGATCCGCAATTTCCTGATTGTTTTTGTGTTCAAGAAGTAGAGGAAGAATTTCTTTTTCACGTTCAGTTAAATGAAGTTTTTCAGAGAATAGATCTAGTGTACTGGGGTTGTCATTTTTTTGTGATTTATCAAATGAACTTAATTGTTCTTCTACATTCGAAATAGCTTTCCAATCAGAAAGAATATATTTGATTATTAAATAACAAACAGCAATAGTAAACATGTCTTCACACATATTTCTATTTTGAATTCGCAGATTCAACAAGTCATACGAATCTATATTAAAAATTACAAATAAATCTTCTAAGATAATTAGAATGCCAAATAGTACTCCGATATTTGAAATAGTTTTTAAGTAATTTTTATTTCGACTACTAATATTCAAAGATTTTAGATTTCGTCTCGCATATATACCAGTATAAATCAAAAGAAGCTGATTGGGTAAATAGTACATAAAAACTCTTAATGGAGAATTGTTTAGAATTGGGAAAGCCATCCATATGAAAGTAATAGAAATAAAGCAATAGTGCGTTAATAAAGGTGTTTCTTTCCTCAGTCTAGCAACTATCCAAAACTGACAAATATTATTAACAAGATATATGACAGTTTTAACAAATGGAACTCCCAGAAAGTGTTGGTTATATGTGTTTCCGAAATCTTTAATTATTTCTGTCATTGATAGGATCAGATTGTCAAAAATAAAAAAAACAAGATATAAACCGACTACAAAAAATAAGTATTTTTTATCCTTTTCAGAGTTTAAAGAATAGGTCAATACAATACCAAGGGTCAAAGTATACAGTATAATTAAAAATACATTGTATATATAAACTATTTCAATCATATTTAGCCTCCATTTATTCTGTGAAACTAATTAAAACTCTAAACTTTATTTAAAAGCAATAAAATAGGGAGTTTATATTTAAAATAGCATTACATTTTTAAAAGCATAAATACTGGGTTTAGTACTTAAACTTTTAAAAAAGAGGGTTTACACCTTTAAGTTTATCGCAAACTAGAAAATTTTGCAATATCATTAGAGCATAACAACACAGGAGGTCTCAATTATGAGCAATAAAATTGATTATATTACAACAGAAGAGTTCTCTAAAGAGCAACTTTTAGAAATGGCTGAGCTATCTCTTAAGATTAAAGCTTGTATTAAAAATGGGTATTACCCACCTTTGTTGAAAAATAAAACTCTAGGTATGATTTTTCAACAATCATCTACAAGAACACGGATTTCTTTTGAAACCGCTATGACTCAACTTGGAGGGCACGCACAATATTTGGCACCTGGTCAAATTCAACTAGGAGGACACGAAACACTAGAAGATACAGCAACCGTGGTTTCTCGCTTAACAGATATTATAATGGCACGTGTTGAGCGTCATAAGAGTGTAGTTGATTTAGCAAAATTTTCTCAAGTACCAGTAATTAATGGTATGAGTGATTATAATCATCCTACACAAGAATTGGGAGATCTGATTACGATTATTGAAAACTTGCCGAAAGGAAAAAAATTAGAAGATTGTAAAGTAGTATTTGTAGGGGATGCAACTCAAGTATGCTTTTCTTTAGGATTAATAACATTGAAAATGGGTATGGAATTTGTTCACTTCGGTCCGAAGGGATTCCAATTAAATGATATGCATAAGTCAAAATATGATGAAATTTGTAAACTATCAGGTGGTAAATATTTGGTAACTGATGATATAGATTCAATTACTGGTGCAGATTTCTTATACACTGATGTATGGTATGGCCTATATGAAGCGGAATTATCAGAAGAAGAACGTATGAAGATTTTCTATCCTAAATATCATGTTGATTCAGAGATGATGGCAAAAGCAGGAGAAAATTGTAAGTTCATGCACTGTTTACCTGCTACACGTGGCGAAGAAGTGTCTGATGAAGTGATGGATGGCCCAAATTCAGTTTGTTTTGATGAGGCGGAAAATCGTTTAACTTCAATGCGAGGTATCTTAGTTTATCTACTTCGTGATTTTGAAAAACGACATCCATATGACCTTGAAAAACAATCTATAGCTAAAGCAGAACTGGAATCATTTTTAAAATAAAAAGGTTCAATTTACTTTAAATTGACGATGTTATAACTCTCCTCTTAAAGGAAGGAGAAAAAAATGGAAGAAAAGAAAAAATTTAGTTTGTTTACTACAGTATTAACTGTAATATGTGTAGTATTTGTTGCAGAAGCTGCAGCTCCAGTTGCAGCGATTGGGAATTCTCAATTCTTTTGGTGGTTATTTTTATTAATTGCCTTTTTGTTACCATACGGATTGATTTCAGCTGAATTAGGTACTACTTATATAGGTGATGGTGGAATCTATGATTGGGTGACGAAGGCGTTTGGACACCGATGGGGCTCAAGGACCTCCTGGTATTATTGGATTAATTTTCCATTGTGGTTAGCATCACTAGCTGTTATGACACCTGGCTTGTTGACAACGATTACAGGAGTTGAGTTTTCGACGTTCTGGACATTATTAATTGAACTTGTATTTATTTGGTTAATTATATGGATAAGCTTTTATCCTGCAAGTGATAGCGTATGGATTCTCAATGGTGCGGCAATTATAAAAATGATATTAGCTCTATTAGTAGGAGTCTTGGGATTATATATTGCCTTTACAAAAGGAATGGCTAATAAAATTACGTTGGATTCACTTTTACCATCATTTGATTTAAACAGTCTATCATTTATTTCTGTTATTATTTTTAATCTACTTGGCTTTGAGGTTATTTGTACGTGTGCGGATGATATGGAGAATCCCAAAAAACAAATACCACAATCTATAATTGTTGCAGGTTTAGTTATAGCTGCTATTTATATATTTTCTGCATTTGGTATTGGTGTAGCGATTCCTGTTGATAAAATTTCTACTAGTAGTGGTATGATGGATAGCTTTAAACTTTTGACCGGATCAGAAAATGGATGGTTTATAATTTTAATGGCATTTCTATTCTTACTAACTCTTTTTGGAAATATGATTTCATGGTCATTAGGAGTAAATAACACGGCATGTTATGCTGCTGAAAATGGAGATATGCCAAAGTTTTTTGCAAAACGTAGTAAAAAGAATAACATGCCAATTGGATCGGCTTTAGCAAATGGTTTTGTTGCAACATTTGTAGTAGTAATTGCACCAATATTGCCAAATCAGGATCTGTTTTGGGCGTTCTTCTCATTGAACCTTGTTATGTTTTTACTTTCTTATATACCAGTTTTTCCAGCATTTTATAAGTTAAGAAAAATAGATCCAGAAACTCCTCGACCTTTTAAAGTAGGAGGAAGTGATTTTATTTTAAAAATTATGGTTGTAATTCCAATTGTTATGATTTTGATTTCGCTTTTATTTACAGCGTTCCCATTATCTTTTGATGAAGTAACATTGGCTGATAAATTACCTGTAACTATCGGTTCATTAGTTTGTCTTATCTTAGGTGAAGTTATTATTCGTGTGAAAAAAATCAAAAAATGATAGTAACTAAATACCAATACAATAAAAGGAGGACTTGAGATGTCTAAACGTATTGTGGGGACAACCCCTAAAGTAGATGGATTTCGAATGCCAGGAGAATTCGAAGAACAAGAACAAATTTGGATGTTATGGCCATGGCGAAATGATAATTGGCGTTTAGGAGCCAAACCTGCTCAAAAAGCATTTTTAGATGTTGCCAAAGCCATTAGTGAATTTGAACCAGTTTCACTTTGTGTACCACCTCTTCAATTTGAAAATGCTATCGCTCGTGTATCTGCTCTTAATTGCGAAAATATCAGAGTAATTGAGATGACAAATGATGATTCGTGGATTCGCGACTGTGGTCCTACATTTCTTATAAATGATAAAGGTGAACGTCGTGCAGTAGATTGGGAATTTAATGCTTGGGGAGGTCTAGTCGATGGACTCTATTTCCCTTGGGATCAAGATGCGCTTGTTGCAAGAAAAGTTTGTGAATTAACAAATACTGATTCTTATAAAACAGAGGATTTCGTTTTAGAAGGTGGATCAATTCACGTTGATGGTGAAGGTACAGTGATGGTTACTGAAATGTGTCTTCTTCATCCAAGTCGAAACCCACATTTGTCAAAAGAAGAAATTGAACAAAAATTAAAAGATTATTTGAATTGTGAAAAAGTAATTTGGGTGAAAGATGGTATTGACCCATATGAAACGAATGGTCATATTGATGATGTAGCATGTTTTGTAAAACCTGGAGAAGTTGCATGTATTTACACTGAAGATGAAAGCCATCCTTTCTACAAGGAAGCAAAAGCTGCGTTTGAATTCCTAAGTGAACAAACAGATGCAAAAGGCAGAAAATTAAAAGTACATAAAATGTGCGTTACTAAGAAGCCGTGCTATCTAAAAGATGCAGATTCGATTGATTTTTCAGAAGGGGCTATTCCAAGAGAGGAAGGAGAAGTTGCAATTGCATCATATTTGAATTTCTTAATAGTGAATGGGGGAATTATTCTCCCTCAATATGGTGATGAGAATGATGCATTAGCGGTTAAACAAGTGCAAGCAATGTTCCCTGATCGTAAAGTTGTTGGAGTTGAAACTACAGAGATTGCATATGGTGGTGGTAATATTCACTGTATTACACAGCAACAACCAGCAACTAAATAACATATGCAGAGTCTGGTAAAGCAGACTCTGTTTTTTCTAATATATCGCATTAAGTAGACGGAGGAATGTGAAAATAAATTGCTTTACAAAGAGGTATTAGAGATGAAAAATATTAAAGTGGAATATAGCTGGTTGAAAAATTCTGCTATAACAGGAGTCAATCAATTACCTGAACATTCTGAGCATTATTATTTTGATAAATATGTAGGTATAAATCAACTAGACTATTTTCAAATAGATAAGATACACTTAAACAATAATTGGACTTACATGAAATCAGATTTCAATGAAAAAAATGGTGATGACGAATCTACATTGGTAACTTTGTTTAATCATTTTAAAGGTGAAGATAAATTAATTACTAAAAATATTATCTTGAAAATGCAAAGCTTAAATCTGCCCGTGTATATTTGGATGAATGGGTGCTTTGTTGGATTTTCAAAGGGACTTGAACAGACTATAGAGTTTGAAATTACAAATCTACTACGTTTGGAGGAAAATGAACTTATAATTAAGGTATGCTCTATTGAAGAAGAAAAACAAAACAATAATGTGATGCTAGATTCAACGTTAGATTCAATCTTAGACAAAATTTCGGAGAGTATTATTTATAGTACTCCTAAACTACATGTATATGATTTTAATGCTGTATTAGGAAATAGTCAAAATTTAAATAAATCGACATTAACCATTAATTGCTTATTAAATGGATATTCTAATAGCGCTATAATTAGCGTTTATATATATGATAAAGAAAAAAATATTGTTTTTAAGGAGAATATAGATTATACTAATAAACTTGAAAAAAAATATGATTTAGATATAAATTATTTAGAGATTTCTTTTGTAGAGTTGTTGATAGTTGATGATGGAACAATAGTAGAAACAGCTATAACAAAAGTTTAATAATTTATTTTGTGTTTATATAAACAAGGGGTTAGACTTTAGTAATAGTTAAATAATCCAAAAATTATAGTAGTATTAAGTTTCTTGATAGTGTTAGAAACAAAATGAAAACTCTCTATCTTAATTAAATTCATAAAATTACTTTGAAGTCAAAAAAGAAAAATCTGTGTGATGTTGGAAGCAAGTGATCTCGAAACAACCTAAAATAAAACTTTGACAAAATAAGCCTTAAGGAAGTTTGTAAAGAATCAGATTTCTTAAAACGTTAATAAATAAGCTAATACTAACTTATATAGACATTCAAGATGACTTTCTTGAATGTCATTTTTATTTTAATATACTTTAGTTAAATCTAAAATTGTGTTATTTTATATTTGATGTAGATTAGTTATTATATGTCAGTTCTATTTTCGGGACCTAAATATCTCAAAAGTGATTACTTAATATGTAAAAGTGAGTTATAATTTATATATCGAACTGAAAGGGAATTGCGATGTGGAAAAAGCAAATTGAAAATCCAATAATTATTAAGAGACAAAAGCATGATAAAATGAAAAGTCTTAAGGAATATACTATTTCGTTAAAATTTTATATTTAGAAGGGTTTGGAGAAAGATGAAATTTATAAATGGGATGAAGGATTTGTCACAAGCGATAGTAGACAAAACGGTTGATGTGAGTCAAAAAAGTTTTAAGTGGGTTAAAGATAATCGTGTAGAAATTATAGAATATGCAGCTATTACTATCTTAAAAAGTGTTGTTGAAGTTTTAAATGAAGATAGGAATAGGAAAGAAATATATGAGAATGAGTATGATTATAATGAAAGTTTTGAATCTAATATAAATGAGTCAAGCTATATAAGTACTATAAATGATGAGCAGGTTGTGTTGAAGGAACCACAAATTAAAAATAATAAAAATTATCCTCAAAACAGAAAATCTCCAGACTGTCATTTTTGCCATAGTAAAAATGGTAAAATCTTCGTTCGAGGAGGAACGGATGAACAAAAGCAGCAATTTAGAGAGATGCATCGATTTGTAGGACAATATGTTTGTACTGAATGTGGAAACGACTTTGATGAAGATGATATTGATTGGGAATTTAGCGATCCAGAAACTGGTTTCTATTATTGTAATTTCTGCAGTAATTCACTTGAGCAGGCTGGAATTGATGCAATGGATCCCGATGGTTTTGGATACGATGATTATGGAAATTGGGATTCTGACCGTTTAGGGTTATAACCTGTCTAAGGTTATTAGAAAAAATTAATAAAAATTTTTTTAATTTGGTCAAAAAAATTTTTTATCCTATATGGAAGATCTTATAATGTGTATTAAAATCCTTTAAATATCACTGTTTCCGCTATTTTAAAGGGCAATTTGTAAAGTGTCCTTTTTAAATTTTAGTAGAAAATTGAGCAATTTTTGGTAAAAAAAGCGACTTTTTTTGATTTTTCTTTTTTTTACTTTCATCAAAAAATGGCAGACTATAAGTATGAAAAGAAAATTTATTGAGTGCAAGAGAGTTGTAGCTATCAAGCTACAACTCTTTTTTTTGCTCTCAAAAGTCTTTTCAAATAAATAAAAAAGAGGTTATATAATGCCTGTAGATAAAAATGAGAAAATCGAGAAGATTTTAAATGCACCAACTTTGAATTTGCTAACTTCTGTTAATTCGAAAACAGTTGACAAAGTAAGGGATCCGATCACTAATCAAACTTCGATTCATTTAGAGACTGGTACGATTCATATTGAAAACTTTGACGCTAACAAAGATTATTTCAAGCTCCGAGTATTGAAGATGTTGGATTTATTGATTCTTCTTGTTGGGAAGAAGAACCAATATAGACTAAGTGAAGAAGAGGCTGTTAATTGCTTGGTTGAATTTTCAATTGAACAGTATGCAGAACTTATGGGGAAATCTAAACCAGCAAGTATCTCAACGAAAAAGAATGTACGTCGTATCATTGAAGAGGCATTAAGCTTGCTAAACGATCTTTCTATTAGTACTGCAGAAAAGAGAAAATCGGAAATCAAAGAATTCAAAGATATGAAACTGATTGAGGAATTCAAATGCAAAAAAGGAGTTTATACAGTTCAATTGACTGAAAAATTCGTTAGATATTTAATTACTTCTTATGTGACAAATTTCCCTCTCAGACTTTTTAAAATTGATGAACGTAGTAAAAATGTTTATTCTTTAGCAAAGAAACTAGTCTATCATCAAAGTATCAATAATAATAGAAAGAAAAAAATTCATGAAGTCATATCAGTTGAATCTCTATTGAATGTATGTCCTAAAATTCCAGCAATAGAAGAAGTTAGATTGAAAAAAGGTGGATGGCGTTCAAGAATTGAGGATAGCTTAACTAATTCACTTGATAAACTAGCCGATGATAAAATCCTAGTTAGTTGGGAATACTGTAATCCAAATTGTGAACGTTTATCAGATAAACAGATAAAGATGGATTCTTTTTTTGAATTTAAAAAATATAGGGTTCATTTTAAGGTTTCAGGGATTTAAATTCACTGATTTATCGATTTGCTACGTTTAAATCAGGATTTATGTATGGGGTATGTTGAATTAAAAGATGGGGTATGTTGAATTAAAAGATGGGGTATGTTGAATTTGCTAAAAAAATTTTGATCCTTGGTATCACTGATATTATTAGTATTTCTGATTTTCAATACTAATAATATTAATAAGCAGCATATGCCTTCAATTTTCGTATTGAAGGCAATGCTATAATTTTTCCTGTAAAGAAAAAAATCCGGATTTAATTTTTTTACAGGAAATGAAAAAAGGAGTACAAATATGTTTGAAGAAGAAAAATCTTATTTGAAAGCATACATTGAACAAATCTCTGAACAAAGTCGTAAAGGTGGTAAGGGAGCATATATTTGCCCCGTCTGCCACAGTGGTGAAGGTCGAAATAGAACTGGAGCTTTTCATATTTACGCTGAAACTCAGTGGAAATGTTTCTCTTGTGATAGAGGTGGAGATATCTTTGATCTTATCGGCTATGTAGATGGAATTGATAAATTTAAGGATCAATTGAAGTGTGTCAGAGAGTTGTTTAATCTATCAACTGAATGTGATGAATTCAAGGACCAGAGGACTGAATGTTTGAATTCCAATGTTATCTTTCCTTTAAAGGAAGAAGGGAAAAAAGATAATTTTTTAAGCTTCTATAATGAGGCCACAAAGCATCTTTGTGAAACTGACTATTTTCTTAAACGAGGGTTGAGTTTTTCAACAGTCAAACGGTTTAAAGTTGGTTATGTAAAAAAATGGAAGCATCCCCATGTGACTAATCCTAAAGTTCCTGAAACACCTCGGTTAATTATTCCTTTAAGTGAAAGTTGTTATTTTGCTCGTGATACAAGAGATACTGTACCCGAACCTCAATTGAACTATACTAAACAGAAAGTGGGAGGGAGCGATATTTTTAATAAAAGCGAACTCTTCAAAAAATCTACGGATCCAATTTTTATTGTAGAAGGCGAAATAGATGCCATGAGCATCGTTGAAGTTGGTGGAAAGGCAGTAGGACTCGGGAGCATTGGAAATATAAATAAACTAATTAATCTTGTTTCTGATCTAAAAATTGATCGTACATTCATTCTCTCATTAGATCAAGACGAAAAGGGGAGAGAGGCTGAACTAAAATTAGCAGAGCAATTTAGAAATAAGAAAATTAAATTTATTTCTTTCAAATTAACTATTGATGATGTAAAAGATCCTAACGATATGTTAGTGAAAAATAAAGGAGTATTTAACAAAATGGTAGAAAATGCAATCAATCAAACAAAAAGTGAAAAAGAGCGGTATCTTGAATATTCAACAGCTAATCATCTTTCGAAGTTTTTTAATGGTATTACGAATGGTTCTAATAATACATGTATTAAAACAAATTTTGAAGGTTTAGATGATCTGTTAGAAGGTGGCCTTTACGAAGGATTATATTGTGTTGGTGCAATTTCCTCCCTTGGAAAGACAACATTTGTAACTCAGATTGCTGATCAAATTGCAGCACAGGGAACAGATGTTTTGATTTTTAGTATTGAAATGTCTAGGTGGGAATTAATTAGTAAAAGTATTAGTCGTCACACTGTTATCGAATCAATTACCTCTAATAGTGATATCAGAAATGCAAAAACAGCACGAGGAATTACTGAGGGGAGTAGATATTCAGGTTACAGCACCCCAGAGATTGATTTGATTAAAAAAGCTAGAGAAAATTACTTTCAATACTGCAAAAATATTTACATTGTCGAAGGTACAGGACCTATTGGTGTGGAACTAATTCGGAGAACTGTTAAAGATCATATCAAATATACTGGAAAAGTACCCGTGGTCATTATTGATTACTTACAAATTCTATATCCGGTGGATGTACGATTAACTGAAAAACAAAATACAGATAGATCGGTAATAGAATTGAAAAGGATCAGCCGAGAGTTTAAAACACCAGTTATTGCTATTTCTTCTTTTAATAGGGAAAACTACAAATCTACTGTAAGTATGCAGTCGTTCAAGGAGAGCGGAGCAATCGAGTATTCTAGCGATGTTTTGATTGGACTACAACTTAAGGGGACTGGACCAGCAAATTTTGATGTTAATGAAGCTAAATCGAGAAATCCTAGAGAAATTGAGCTAGTGGTTTTAAAAAATCGTAATGGAAGAACTGGCATTAAGATGGAATTTGACTATTATGCTATGTACAATTATTTTAGAGAAAAGTAGTTTAAGGCTTTTGGTTAATGATCTAATTTGTTGAACTATTCTAAACCTTATCAAATGATGGAAATCTCTGTAATTAAGAATTAGAAGGAATAGATGATGCAAACAATAAATCATACAGAATTAATGAAATTAGGTTTCCCTGAACATACGGCACGGGATATTATAAGGCAAGCAAAGTTAATTGCTGTTCGTCAATTTGAAGAATCTAGAGCTTTATCAAATAATGTGGTAAAATTAAGTAAATCACCTTTTGACAATTCTCGTCTTAATTTAGCTCCTACGTATATTGTAGAAGAATTACTCGGCTTTAAGTTGCTTTCTGAAAGAAAGGAACAAAATGAGTAAAAAATATAAATGCGTAAGTCGAAATAAGAAAGGAAAAATTTATTATGAGGTTGAATTCAGTGTAGATCCATCTACGGGTGACCGAAAGAGGTTTAGGGTTAAATCTTATAAAGATCAATTTGGAATTGATTTTAAAACAGAAAAGCAAGCCTTTGACGAAGTCTGTAGGATAAGAACTGAATACAATGCTAAAATAGCAAGTGCCAATGCAAAAAGACCACAATTAGATATTCCATTTTCAAAATTTATGGAAGATGTTTATTTGCCTTATTATAAGAAAACTGTTCAGTCCGTAACCTATCAAACAGCTTATCCTCAATATAAGACTTTTATTGAAGTTTTTGCTGACAAGAAATTGTCTGAAATCAATATTCGGGAATGCGAAGATTTTAGATTATCTTTAATGGAAGACTACTCTCCAAACTACGCAAAAGGACTTTGGTGTAAACTGAAGAAGTGCTTAAATTATGCAGAACGCTTGGAATACATCGAGAATAATCCTTGTCGAAAGTTAGACAATCCTAAAGGAGAAAAACCGAAAACTGAATTTTGGACTGTAGAGGAACTTGATAAGGTATTAAAAACTTTTGATCAGACAGTTTATGAAGAGAGGCAGTTTTATACGGCTATCTGGCTTTATTTTATGACGGGGATGCGAGTCTCTGAGGGTCTTAGTTTAAAGTGGTCAGACATAGATCTTAAAAATAAGGTTATTCATATTCAGTCTACCCTCGAATATCAAGGTAATGGGAAATACGTTCGAAAAGAGCAGACAAAAACTAGGGCAGGAATGCGTTTCTTAGAAATAGATGACGAAACTGTTAAAGTGTTGCAAAATTGGAGAACTGTACAAGTGTATAATAGAGAAGATAATTTCGTATTACCACGGTTTAACTCTCCAATGAACAAATCTACCTTAAGTCGTATGTTAAAAAGGCATGCACTAGCGGCTAAGGTTCCGGTTATTACTGGGAAAGGTCTACGTCATAGTCATGATTCATTTATGATAAACGTTCTAAAAAAAGATGTTTTGTATGTCTCGGCTCGTTCAGGAAGAACGGACAAAGCTACAACACTAAACACCTATTCTCATTTCTATGATAGACAGATTGTTACTGGCGGTGCTGAAATAACAGAGGTGTTAGGAGAGCTGGGACTAACTGCAAATCCCGCCACAATCCCGCCAAGTAAAGAAACCGAGTGAAAATTAGCTGTATGAGAACAACTAAAGCAACGACGCTTCAGTTACTCTTAAATAATAGAGTTTCCAATCAAAATCAAAACCGAGGTTTAGTCCTCGGTTTTTTTGTACAAGTATAAGCACTAGTTTCAAGTTAAACTTAGAATTGTGATCAAATAATATAAAAACGATAGATATAATCATCTTTTTTTGTTTTGGCTCTATTGCCGTATTATAATTTAATAATCCTCCAATATAATTAGAAGACTAGTAGAATTTAGTTTTATTTGGCAAATAATATTTTTGAGAATCAATTCACAATTTTTATCATATTATGATATAATTTGGTCATAACGAAAAGTCTTAGGAGTTAATTTGATGAATAAAGTTAAAATAGTTAGTAACCCATACGAAAAGAAGGTTATCTTTGAACGCTGGAGTGATCAATTCAATTCTTGGGTAACGATTGATCAAGATACCAATGCAAACAGTAAACTGATTAGTAACGAATTTCAGTCTGGTTTTTTTCCGTTTAAAGTGTATGAAATTGTAAATCAAATTATTGCTGAATATTCGGTGCCTGATGAAAAACTTCTTATTAGTTTTTCGGGAAGTGATGATGAATTTCAAGAATTGGAGAATCTACTGTTTGATACTAAGTTTGAGAATATCGAACTAGAAAAGACAGAAAATTACTTGGAAAATGCTCGTGATGTCTTGCCTGAAATTAATAATATTTTTAAAAAATTAGATCCACTCATCACAAAGAACATTGAGGATGAGAGTGGAGAGATTCAACAGCAGCTCAAACGGTTCTCTGACGCTTCAAACGATATTGTTCCAATTTGTGTTTTAGGGACTTATAGTGCTGGTAAATCAACATTTATTAATTCTTTAATTGGTTGTGAGTTACTCCCTAGTGCTGAAACTCCTGTAACAGCAAAGGTTTATAAATTATCCTCCACTAATCAAAAAGATAGAGCTAGTGTTCGATTTACGTTTAAGGGTGAAGAAGTCAGAATTCAGGTTCGTGCTGATAAGTTAGTATTTGATAGTTTAGAAGTTGAAGATGAACTAATTGATTCTATTAACCTTGCTATCCATGAGGAAAAGGTATCTTCAATCATTGAAAAAGTCCATATCATATTGGAAGAATTAAATGATTATTCCGATAGTGAAATTGGAGACTTAATTGAAATTGAAATTCCTTTTGGCAGAAGTACTCTTGATGAGGTTAATTATCAAATAGCCATTTTTGATACTCCTGGGTCCAACTCTTCTACAAACCTCCAACATTCTGATGTACTGGATAAATCTATGAAAGGAATGTCTAATGGACTACCAATCTTTGTAACAGATAGTAGTTCGATGGACAGTACTGATAATGACAATCTAAAAGATAAATTAAAGAAGGTTTCTGGGTTAGATAGCCGTTTCACTATGATTGTGGTGAACAAGGCAGAAAGTGCTGATATTAATTTAAGAAAATTTCAAAAAGAATCATTTAGAAATAAGATTATGAATCAGTCTATTCCGAGAGAGCTATATGCTCAAGGTATTTTCTATGTTTCTTCTATCCTTGGCTTGGGATCAAAATTAAATGGAGAGCTACAAGGGGAATTCTATTCGGAATTATATGATACATATAAAGCAAAATACTCTGATGCTAGTAATGATTATTATAAGAGATTATTCGATTTCAATATTGTGCCTCCTCAGATGAAACAGTCCATGATAAAATCAGCTGAAGTGAACCAAAATTGCATTTATGCGAACAGTGGACTGTTGACCATAGAAGATGCGATTAAGAATTTTGTTATTAAATATTCACATTATGATAAGTGTCAACAAGCCAGAGAGACTTTAAATCGATTGATTGTTATTACAGATAAAGAAATTGATGAGAAAAATGTTGATCTGAGCGGTAGAAAACTGGAGTTACAAAACAAACTAGATGATAAAAAAGCCAGCACGTTAGCTACTATTGATGAAAGAATTTCAAAAGAAAGAGGAGGACATACAACTAGGTACCCTGAAGAAATGGCAAGTTTTATTAAAAGCTTGACCCAGTCATTGAAAAAAGAAAACGTTGAATCCCTATACTCTAACTATTATGAAAAGTATTCTCAGGAGTATCCTGAAATAGTAGTAGAAGCTAGTCATGACGGAACTAATTTACTACGTAAATTAAAGGGACAATTTAATGAAGCGGTTCAACAGTTTAAATCATCTGAGGAAAGACGGAGAAAGATTGAGGAGAAAGCTTCTGTAGAAATTCTGGATGACGTTAAAAAACAATTTAGTGATCGGTTGATTAAAGCGAAAGAAAGTTTTAATCTATTTTCTAAAGAGTTTTGGCTAAATGCTACTAGTGATGTTCGCACAGAATTGGAAAAAGTAATTGCTGGAGATTTGGAACTCGAACCAGAGAAAATAAAAGAAATTTCAGATATGATTATTTCTTATGAAGATATTAATTTTGAAAGATTTGATTTAGGAAAATTTAATCGTGATGAACTAAGTTATATATTTAGAATAGGTGATTTTAAACTGAAGTCAAATAAAATTAATATTTCTGGTTTAACAAATACATATAATAAAGAATTTAAAGCGAAATTGACAGAATTTAGCGATACCATTCGTTCGGAACACGAATTAAAATTTTATAACTGGACACAGGATTTAGGTATCCTAATTAAAAGTAATATTATTGAATTTAGTCCAGAATTAAAAGAACTGGACCGGAAAATTGAAAAGATAAGCAGAGAGATTTATAGTTTGGAGATTCAGCAAAAGCAAATCACAGCCTACGTCACTCAAATCAAACGGATGATATCTTGGAAATAAGTGAAGTGCTAATTTGAGGGAAAAGTTATGGGGATAAAAAATTTAATTAACAAAGCGGGAGCAAAAGCTGCGGACAAGGTGGCTAAATTGTCTGCTCTAAGTCCTGAACAATTAGAAGCAGTTGAAAAGCAAAAGGAAAAGTATCTTGCTGATCAACCAAATGTTAGCGATGAAGAATTAACCAATAGATTGTTGGCTTCTTGTGGTGTAGAGGTATTTAACTCTTACCTAGATCAAATAAAAGAGCTCTATGTACCGCTAGAAAGTACTACTGAATACGAAGATGAATTTCATCCTTCCTATAACATTCGTTACCTCAATATTACGAAGTGGGTGACGGATAAGAAAGAAAACTCTCTTGAGAAATTGGTCAATGTCTACGAAGTCCTTTCTAATGAGCGCTGTAATATTGCCTTGGTATTCCATCGTACAAGTACCAATACCAAAGTCTATCTTGCAGTCGTAAATACTGAAAATGCTAATGATAATGTCAATGTTGAAAATTATAGAAGACGTCTACTTGAAGCCATAAAAGGAAATTTCCCCGGGTCAACAGTCAGTGAGGAAGTTGGACGAGGTCGTATTCCTTGTTTGAATCATCAAAAACCTTACTCTGTGGCTACAGTTTCCAACCTTCCGACAACTAAGTCAGAGAAGTTTATCAGCCAAACGATCGAGAAACTAATCGACGGGATTGTTCCAGAAAATCCTAGTCAAGACTATACTTTGATCCTTTTGGCTAATCCTATTCAAAACATAGAAAATCACAAACTTCGTTTATCTGAATTGTATTCAGCTCTAGCTCCTTTTAAAAAATGGCAGACCAACTATACCTTTACAGAATCAGATGCGACAACCTCTATGGCGACCTTTGGCGTCAATATCGGCGCTAGCGCAGGCATCCAACAAGGTCAAAACCAGGCAACAAATCAGAATACCGGACAAACAGAAACTACGGGTGATTCCACTACCGATTCAACTGGAGAATCAGATGGAACCAATACGAGTCATACTAGTGGAATAAATAAAGGAAAATCACAAACTAATTCAAAAGCGGTCAATGGAGGTTTGACTACCCCAATTGCTAGTGTTGGAGGTAATATAAACAAGAGCGATTCCATAATAAGTGGAACTTCCGTCTCAGATTCAGTTGGCAAAACTATCACCAAGACAGTTGGAAAAGCACTGACCAAAACAGCTAGCAAGGCCATTTCTGAAACCTTGGGTAAAACGGTAGGGGCAACTAAAGGGATTAATTTAGGTACCAACATTGGAGCAAATTTTGCGCGTGCTTCTAACGTTACTGCCTCAGTTGGTAAGAATGAAGGAATTACTCAGTTCTTTATGAACCACAGTATCCAGCATGCTTTAACAGTTCTAGATGAACAAATGAAACGCTTTGAAAAAGGGACTGCATTAGGAATGTGGGATTTTGCAGCCTATGTCCTTAGTGAAGATCAGAACATTGCTAACAATGTGGCCCATACCTATCTCGCATTGACACAAGGTGAGGAGTCCTATATGAGTAAATCCTCCGTGAATCTTTGGCGGGGAGATATGGGGGAAAAAAGTGGAGATACAGAAGAAATTGTAACCTACATTAGGGATCTGCGTCACCCAATTTTTGGACTCAACCCTAATCTATTAGAAAAAGATGCAACATTTTATGTATATCCCTCAGTCATCACGCCGACCGTTCCTTTATCTGGCCAAGAGTTAGCCTATTCTTTGAACTTTCCTCAGAAATCTATTCCAGGTTTACCGATACTTGAATGCACAGAATTCGGTAGAAATATTGTTTCCTATGATTTGGAAGAAAATAAGGAACAAAAAATTCGATTAGGCAATATCTTCCATATGAATCGTGAGGAAACAGTTCCAGTTGAGTTGACTCAAGACTCCTTAAGTTCTCATGTATTTATAACAGGAAGTACAGGATCCGGTAAAAGTAACACAATTTATCAACTCTTAGCTGAAGCTAAAGAAAATCAGATTAAGTTTCTTGTTGTAGAGCCGGCTAAAGGAGAATACAAAAATATCTTTGGGAAGGATGAAGATGTTGCTGTATATGGAACAAATCCACAATTAACCCCATTGTTAAAATTGAATCCGTTTAGTTTTACAAAGGAAACGCATATCCTCGAACATTTAGATCGCCTAATTGAAATTTTCAATGTTTGTTGGCCTATGTATGCTGCTATGCCTGCCGTGTTAAAAAAAGCAGTTGAAAAATCTTATATAGACTGTGGATGGGACTTAATGAAGTCAGTAAATGAATTTGGTGACATCTATCCGACATTTGCAGATGTTGCTGAGAACATTAAAGAAATTATTGATTCTAGCGAGTACGATAATGAAAATAAAGGAGCTTATAAGGGTTCCTTGCTTACACGTATTGAATCACTTACGAATGGAATAAATGGCTTGATTTTCTCACAAGAGGAGCTGTCCAATCATCAATTATTCAATTCAAATGTCATTGTTGATCTCAGTCGGGTCGGCTCTAGTGAGACCAAGTCATTGATTATGGGGATTCTTGTTTTGAAATTACAAGAATATAGAATGTCTCAAGCAGATATGAATTCAAGCTTGCGCCACTTAACTGTGTTGGAAGAAGCGCATAATTTGCTAAAGAGAACTTCTACAGAGCAAGTTTCGGAATCTAGCAATCTTATCGGAAAAAGTGTTGAAATGCTAGCAAACTCGATTGCTGAAATGCGGACCTATGGAGAAGGATTTATCATTGCTGACCAAGCGCCTGGTCTATTGGATTTATCCGTCATACGAAATACCAATACAAAGATTATCATGCGACTTCCTGATTGGTCAGATAGAGAATTGGTCGGTAAATCTGCTAATCTAAACGATGATCAAATCCTTGAATTGGCAAGATTACCAAAAGGAGTAGCGGCTGTTTATCAAAATGAATGGATTCAGCCAGTCTTGTGTAAGGTTGATAAGTTTGACGATGGAGGCGAGGTTTACCAGTATAGACCGGAATATGAAATAGAGTTAAATTCATCTGCTGACCTTTATTTGACGATTAGTAAATATTTAACTGGAAATGGAACAATTGAACAGATGAACTTAGAAAAGTTGGAACAGGATTTATTCCAGGCATCTATAAGTGGGAAAACCATCTATCAGGTGTTGAAACTACTTCGTCAGCAAATTTATGAAGTAGACATGGTAAGAATCGCCCCAATCATCTCAAACTTTTATCCAAGTCTTTTAAATAAGGCACGGGACGCAGAAATGAAGAATAGTGATAAAAAGTCTATTACATCAGATATAGTGAATGAGTTCAATAAAGTAGTAGAAGGACCGGTAACACAACAAGTAAGATTAAATATCATACAAGCCATTTTGACTCAGTTATACGTAAATGAATTAAAAAATAATGCAAGTCTCGAGGAGTGGAGACAACAAGGAGGTTTATTGTGAGTATCGATAAAATGAGTCTTTCAGATTTGAAAGAAACAGTTCCTAAAAAGGATGTTAGCTCATCTTCCTTCAATCCTAAACAAAGATTAGAAGTGAACAATGAAGCAAGTGCAAAATTAAACGATATTTCGCATTATGAAAAAACTCCACTAGGACGAAGTGATAAGCAGGAGTTGATATCTGAGACGGGTTGGTCGAAAAATATTGTTGATAACATGAGATGGAAAGAGGAGGCAAGCGTTTATAAAGATTCCAATTTAGTTGAAAAGGATGTAAATGGCAGACCTTGTTTCCAGAGAACAGATATCGATTACAATGCAAAGGATGATTTAGGAAAAACGAACAAGGAGCGGATGCTTGATGGTAAGGCTCCTCTAGCAGATGGTAAACCAGTCGAATTACATCATATCGGTCAAAGACAGGACTCTCCATTGGCAGAATTAACTTTCAATGAACATAAGAGTAACTTTAGTAGTCTTCATGAAGTTCCACCTCAATTATCTCAAATTGATAGAGGAGAATTCAGAAAAGAAAAAGCAGAATATTGGAGAATGAGAGGAGAAGAACTATGATAAAAAATGTTACCAATGAATTGAAAAAAATTTCAGACTTAGTTTATACAAAAGGTGCAAGTAATGAACAGATAGTGGAAGCAGAAAATAAGTTATTACTAGAATTTCCAGCTGACTTCATTGAATATTTAAAAGGATTTGGACTTGTCACTTTTTATGGAGTTGAATGGCAGGGATTAAATGGACCAGATTATTTAAATGTTGTAACATCAACCCTTGATGCTCGTGAAACCTATCCTGATTTTCCAGTAAATATGTTTATTCTTGAAGATTTAGGATTTGACGGCCTTCTAATCTTAGTTGATACCAAAGGTTCTGTTTACGAATGGCAATATGGAAGCTGTAAAAAAATCTATCCAAGTATAGTAGAGTATCTTGAGGAATGTTTAGAAAGAGAGAAATAGTGAGGATTTTTATCTAAACTAGATTTCACATCCAGTAAATTGTTAAGATTGAAGTCATCTGTTTAGCTATTATGTCTCATCATAAACTTGCTATTTTATGATGGTTTTGTCTTCTATTTTTTATCAAATAGTTTTAATTAGTAAAAAGGAGATTATTTATGAAATATTTTAAACGTTTGGTATTTATTGTTTTGTTTGCTTTTAGTGCTTTACTTCTAGCCTCCTGCGTTGGGGCTGGCTCTAACGATAACGGTGTCTATGTATTTGAACCTACATCAGAAGAAATCCTAGAAATGGTAGAAAAAGAAACTGAGACTAATAGTGTAGCCAAACTTTTCGTTAATCAGCTAAAAATTAAATTGGTACTTGAAATTAAGAATAATACTGGAACAATGTTTGCTTCAGTTAGTATCTTTGGCAAAGACCAAGAAAAAACAGTGGATTTAAAAGTAGATCAAAAGAATAAAATTATATGGTCAGAAGAGGATCCTGAGAAAAAGATAACATATAAGATTGAAGGTGATGTTTTAACGCTTGAAAATCCTAACCTTGATATTGGTGATAAAAATACGGCAACATTCCTCAAATCTGTAAAATTCAAACGATCAAGTTCCCATACATCTAAGGGAGGTACATCTAAGGATTCTAAATCTAAGAGTTCTACATCTCAGAGTTTTATAGCTAACGACAATGGAAAATACGTTTATAATGCAGATAAGGAGAAAATAGAAAGTATCCTAAAAGAACAAGGAGCTACTGATGACGAACTGAATCAATTTTCCGATCAACTCACACTGAGAATGACGATCGAAATTAAAGATACAAAAGCTAAGATGATTATCGAAATGAAAGCTCTTGAAGAAAGTAAAGAGAAAAAAATTGACCTGAAAGCTGATCAAAAGACTAAAACTCTTGAATCAGCAGAAGGTGGAATAGATAAAGTCAAGTATAAGATTAATGGTGACGTTTTGACGTTGGATTTGAGTAAATTTGAGTCAGATGATAGTGAAACATTTGCTTTATTCAAAGATGCAAAATTCAAACGTCAAAAATAACATATAAAAAGTAGATAGTATAGGGCTATCTGCTTTTTGCGTATCCAGAAAATAGGTATTGAACCGGTCAAAAGCCTGATTTTTATTGTATTTATCAAATTTATACCTTTTTTTTCGGATAGTGTTGCCTCCACCGAATATTCTTCTACTATTACTATCTAAGTCCTTACTAATTTATTATGTTGTTAGACTTCTATTTTTTTGATATAATAACTACTATCAACAAAATAGGAGATTTCTGATGAAAAACTTTAAACGTATTCTTTTGGCTGTAGTAGCTGTTTTTGCAGCAGTCC
>OLFX01001265.1_pt1 | contig 30517 bp, 25 predicted proteins | sample 1605091 | NCBI WGS metagenome assembly OLFX01 (sample SAMEA3888906, study PRJEB22519) | human gut metagenome | biome: human gut; feature: human-associated habitat; material: faeces | place: Denmark | collected 2012 | reverse complement strand
ACTATACCACCACCATTAATTATATTTCAATCCACGCCCTCGTGAAGAGGGCGACATAATCATCGTATATGCGTAACACGGTGTGATTATTTCAATCCACGCCCTCGTGAAGAGGGCGACTAACGAGCGCAAGACCGTTTCTATGGAACGCTACCATTTCAATCCACGCCCTCGTGAAGAGGGCGACGACTATCGTAAAAAGCCTGTAAGCGCAAGACCCCCATTTCAATCCACGCCCTCGTGAAGAGGGCGACTGCTGTTGTCATATACTTGCCAGACTTGACATCGATTTCAATCCACGCCCTCGTGAAGAGGGCGACGAGAGATGAGATAAAGGAAACCTCATCAAGAGCAATTTCAATCCACGCCCTCGTGAAGAGGGCGACACCGAGAAACTCAACTTTGTCCATGTTAAACGCCATTTCAATCCACGCCCTCGTGAAGAGGGCGACGCACTCGTTAAGTTGCTTATGGGGTTTGATATGGATTTCAATCCACGCCCTCGTGAAGAGGGCGACCATATGCAAACGAAGCAAACGCAAAAGCCTTTTTAATTTCAATCCACGCCCTCGTGAAGAGGGCGACTTGGTGGTGGCACTATACCACCACCATTAATTATATTTCAATCCACGCCCTCGTGAAGAGGGCGACGCTAAAGCAGATTAAAGGCGGAACGTTACTTGTAATTTCAATCCACGCCCTCGTGAAGAGGGCGACTTTGCAAAACTTTAAATTATAAATTTTTGCATAATTTCAATCCACGCCCTCGTGAAGAGGGCGACTGCAAACACTGCTCCACTACTGCCAACTGTAGTAAATTTCAATCCACGCCCTCGTGAAGAGGGCGACGATGTATACGACGAGCCAGTATTAGATGTCAAAGATTTCAATCCACGCCCTCGTGAAGAGGGCGACTTTGTGCACGATAAATGTAATTAACCACTATATCGATTTCAATCCACGCCCTCGTGAAGAGGGCGACACCATCAGCAAGCGGAGTATCAGTTGAGATGTGGATTTCAATCCACGCCCTCGTGAAGAGGGCGACCGCTCCGCGCGGCGCTTCCTTATCTTGATACAATAATTTCAATCCACGCCCTCGTGAAGAGGGCGACAGCATCGTGGCTTGTTCGTGTATGTTCCTTACTATATTTCAATCCACGCCCTCGTGAAGAGGGCGACGGCTTTTCGTGTAGGCGCTTATAACGATTTACCTATTTCAATCCACGCCCTCGTGAAGAGGGCGACAGTTTGACAGCGACACAAGCGAGGATAAGAAGTGATTTCAATCCACGCCCTCGTGAAGAGGGCGACAAGGCAGAAGTTACAGATAGTAACTATACATGCGATTTCAATCCACGCCCTCGTGAAGAGGGCGACTCGGTGATACACCGCTGATAGTACACGCTTGGTCGATTTCAATCCACGCCCTCGTGAAGAGGGCGACCCGTATCAAGCAAGCGAAACGGCGATAAGTGCGATATTTCAATCCACGCCCTCGTGAAGAGGGCGACGTCAAGGTCTTTGATACCGTAAAGAATATCAAATATTTCAATCCACGCCCTCGTGAAGAGGGCGACCTGTCTTTTGCAACTTTTCATAGTTTTGCCTTGTAGATTTCAATCCACGCCCTCGTGAAGAGGGCGACACCCGCATTGTTTTTCACCCAAGCGGCTCTATAAATTTCAATCCACGCCCTCGTGAAGAGGGCGACGACACAACAAAACGGGAGCGCATGATAAAAGATATTTCAATCCACGCCCTCGTGAAGAGGGCGACGGCAACACAACACGCTATCGGAAATCCAAGACTTATTTCAATCCACGCCCTCGTGAAGAGGGCGACTCCATCTCTGCAAAAATCTTTTCTGCAGAGATGATTTCAATCCACGCCCTCGTGAAGAGGGCGACACGGTAACCGTATCAGATTAGCAAAAATCTTATATTTCAATCCACGCCCTCGTGAAGAGGGCGACTGTAACCTTATGTTCCTCATCGAACTGGAAAAAATTTCAATCCACGCCCTCGTGAAGAGGGCGACCATGCTGATTTTCCTCCTTATAGATTATTATTCTTATTTCAATCCACGCCCTCGTGAAGAGGGCGACCATGCTGATTTTCCTCCTTATAGATTATTATTCTTATTTCAATCCACGCCCTCGTGAAGAGGGCGACCTTTGCCTTGCTCGATAACTTCTTAGCTAACTTATTTCAATCCACGCCCTCGTGAAGAGGGCGACCTGTTGCTGATCTCTTTCCGTCCCCGGCTGAATGATTTCAATCCACGCCCTCGTGAAGAGGGCGACCAATCTTTTCAATCAACTTTTCGACCGGGAGATTATTTCAATCCACGCCCTCGTGAAGAGGGCGACTTACACCGTTAATTTCGTTACCGTCCGGACTAGTATTTCAATCCACGCCCTCGTGAAGAGGGCGACTTGTCGAAATGCAGAAAGCAATAAACGCAGGTCTTATTTCAATCCACGCCCTCGTGAAGAGGGCGACCTTGCTTGACCGTATTATCGTTGCAAGGTTTTCCATTTCAATCCACGCCCTCGTGAAGAGGGCGACGTGCGGCACAAACAAATCACAACTAAGTCATATCATTTCAATCCACGCCCTCGTGAAGAGGGCGACTAAAGTGTGTTAGGTACAACCGACACATAATCGATTTCAATCCACGCCCTCGTGAAGAGGGCGACCCTGCGTCACTACTACATGTACGAGATAGCTTTTATTTCAATCCACGCCCTCGTGAAGAGGGCGACAATTATCTTGTGACAACATAAAGTTTAATAAAAATATTTCAATCCACGCCCTCGTGAAGAGGGCGACATTTTTTGGGTGACTTTTTTGGGTGTGGTGTGCTATTTCAATCCACGCCCTCGTGAAGAGGGCGACGGCAAATTTATACAATGATTATCTTTATTTTGGAACTAAATATCACATTTCGGACATTTTTCCTCAATAAAATCATTAATAACTAAATTTGCGCTTTAATAATTTCCTTTATAAGTAAATTATCGTGTGCGAATGTCTACGGAAAATTCTGCGCACTACACATTCGCACAAATTTAAAAAATCAAAGGTTCTTCAACCTTGATAGCAGACTTAGCTCCGTAATGCTCAATACGATTTGAGTATTTATCGCCAAGATTATAGAATCTAAGACTGTCTTTTTCTGTATCAATAAGTTCTTTGAGTTTAAATTTCAGTTCGTGTGCCTGAGTTGAATCTACAACACATTCAAAAACCGAATTCTGAACTCTGATACCGTAATTGACACATTGTTTTGCAACTTTTCTAAGTCGACTTTTCCCGGCCGATGTTTCAGTGTTGACATCATAAGTTATTAACAGAAGCATAACTACCTCCAGAGCAACATAGGATATTCATCCAGATCGCCTCGGATATATCTTGAAAGCAGAAGCGCCTGTATATAAGGAAGCAAGCCCCATTCAACCTTTTCTTTTAAAAACGGATGCATAACAATATCCTGTTTTCTGTTCTGCCAATGCGTCAAAAAGACCTTTCTGCCGTCTTCGTTTAATAATACTGCACCGTCTTCCTTCTTCTCAAAATCGCCGTTATTTATAATGCGCTTGTTGATAAGACTTATAACAAATCTGTCGCACATTATCGCTCGGAATTCTTCTACAAGATCAAGCGCAAGCGACCGTCTGCCGGGGCGGTCTGTGTGCATAAACCCGACGTAAGGATCAAGCCCTACAGTTTCAAGTGCAGAGGTACACATACCGGTTGCAACAGAATACGAAAAAGACAGTAAAGCATTGACGTTATCAAGCGACGGCCGTTTACTTCTTGTTACAAAACGGAACTCATCTTTCTGCTGAAGTATAAATTCATCAAAAACCGAAAAGTAAAGCTGTGCGGATTCTCCCTCGATTCCACGCAAAGTATCAATATCAGAAACATTCTGGCACTTGATTATAGCCTGTGAAAGAAGGTCGGAACGGTTTTTCAGTTTATCGACATCAACTTGTAAAGAATGATCTCTTACTGCTCTTTCGATAACATAGCGGCTGTTAAACAGTTTTCCGATAATAAAATTCTTTGCTACAGAAAGACTTCTCGCCTCATCATCCGCTATTCTGAACTGTTCCCGTCGCAGATACACATTTCCGCTGATTGCTCCCTCTGCTCTTGCAAGAAATTTTCCGCTGCGGCTCATAAATGTAAGCCCGATATTATCTTCAGTGCATTTATTCATCAATGCAGGACTGGCTCCCCTGCCACCGAATATCACAATATCCTCGACATTATGCAAAGGAAGACGTGTTTGCGTATCGTCTTTGCTGTGCATTACTATATTTTCACCGTCAAGGGACAGATATTTGTCCGGCGTGATCACATAAAGCGTATTTCTGAGCTTTCTCATATACTGTCCCCTTTCAAGCGATTTTTAATATACTCCGATGCTGACGAAGATGTTGCCGACGGTAAGCACAAATTGTTCATCGAACAAGCATTACAACTCCGGTTCTTTTTCACAACAGGTGTATGGTGTGCCTTATACAGCCTGTGCATTTCGTTTAACACAGACGAAAGTCTTACTCTTAGTTCATCAGCGAACTCAACTTTCACCCTGCGTCTTATCTGCCCGTAATACATATATCCGTACGGTATGCTGCAGCACAGCATTTCTTCAAGGCAAATAGCCTGTGCGATAAGCTGAAGATCGTTACAGTCGCTGTCAATAGGTCTTCCCCTTTTATATTCTACGGGGATAACGCTGTACTTCCCTTCTCTGCCAAAAAGACATATTCCGTCTTTCGACTTATGGAATTCGACTATATCGCATTCACCGCTTATACCGTATTCCGACGAAGAAACCGGCATACTTCTGGTAACAATAACATCCCTTCGCATTTCGGTAAAATCTCCGTCGTGTGCATTACGATGAAGAATGTTGCCGTCAACCGTGAGGTAGTTTTCGTTCCATTGTTGTTCAATGTGCAATAATGCCCATTGTCGTTTGCAAAACACAAAATGCTGTATACCGGAAATCATCAGATATTCATCTTCGCTGTAGCTCATTAAATATTGTCAATTATCTCAGGCTGTACTGCACCCTCGGGATTGTTGAGTATAATATCATAATCGGCTACAGAATTAGGTTCCTTTCCGTTAAGCTCAGCCTTTTCCTTTATCTGAACAGCATTATGTATCTTTGCAGAAGATACCTTCGGCGTTTTACCGTCATGCTTCCACCAGTAAACTCTGCACACCTGCATGCTTCCTTCAGGACGCGCTGAAGAACAATCGTTTTCGAACAGCGTTACAAGTGCCTTTTTTATCTTTTCCGCATCTTCGTCGCTGAAGCCTGTTTTTTCAGCAAGCTGGCAATTGATACTGCCCTTGAATACATACAGACCAAAACCAACACGGTTTTTTGTACCCATAGTATCAGAAGCTTTACCGTTCTTACCGCTCTCTCCGTTTACACTCTTTGTTATCTGCATACTGATTATTTCAATAGGAGATACGCTCTTTGCAATGCTGATTGATACCGGACCCCTTACGCCAACAGAAACCGCATCACCTTTAAAGGCGAAAACCTGACCAAAACTGCGGACATCTATCCACTGTTCACAAGCGATCCTTGCGTATTCATCCTTGTTGGTATTCTTGCCTGAAGATGCTTTTTTGAGTTCATCGCAAGAATCCGCTCTTGCTCTTAAGCTGTCGCATCCGTCATCACACTTGTCATCGCTCTGTACGAATATTCTTTCGCCCATATCCTGAAGTCTGTTGCGTATCTTACGCTTGATGCAGACATCTGAAATCTCACCCAGACCCTTTGAATTTATTCTGGGGCGGTTACCGCTTAAAGGATCGCCGTTGGGATTTGCATCCGTTGCTGAGATAATGACCTCAAAATCAACCTTGTTTGCTAATGTGCTCATAATTATTCTTCCTCCTTGTTATCATCTGTTTTCTTTGTGAAAAAATCATTCATCTGACAGCTGTATGCGTGCAGAAATTCCGAAGACAACGGTGAATTATCGTTGTAGGTATCCAACGGGAACATCGCTGTGATCTGATTTATCATACGCTCAAAATAACTTCTCTTACCGATATTCATTCTGTTGAGATACGGTCTGAGACTCAGACAAAGCACCTTCCACGTTTCGCACGGGTAATTTGAAAATGCCTCAATCAAGCGCTTTGCGTTAGTCGGTCGGTTTTCGTTATCGTCATACGTTGAACCTTCCGCATAATCTGCTACTGCAAGCAGTCTGCCGTACAGATAATCTCTGTCGCAGCATTCTTTTTCAAGTGACATTGTACACTCTCCTTTTGTTTCGATAATTCTTTTTCGTATCATGCCGCAGGCACAGTTAACAACTCTTTGCCAGTTGTTGCTTTTATTATCAAATGCATTGTATCTGCAAGCTCTGATGAACAGTTGGTTTACTATATCCTGCGGTATTCTTCCGCCGCATACGATATACGGAATAAGTCGCTGATAAACATCTTTTTTTGTTTTTTCGCCCGGCTTAAGCACACTTCCTTCTTCATTGCCATAAGCACAGGCGGCAATTTCATATACAGAAAAAGAACGGCGTTTACCATAGCATATCCACGAGGTATCTCTATGCCATTTTTCAAGGTTAGAAAGATAATCCGAGGTTGCAACCTCAGCATATTCCGTCATTGAAAGTCTTCCCGTTGTAGCACTGTCGAACATAATCAAAAGAGTTTTAGAATCGCTTTTGTATTTGTTTTTGGTACCCGTAATAGAAGCTATCGTAAGCGTTTTGTTTATTTCGCCGGTGTTGCTTTCAGGAATATAGCCATCTTCATCGTCATCAAAACTGCATCCCTCAAAAGGCTTTTGAATTTCTTCAAGATTATTTTCCCATACCAGAATGCACAGACCATCTACAATATAGCCTTGTTTTTTTATCAGGCATTTAAGCGCATTGTGTAACTTCTGCGAGTAGTCAAAGCTGATTGCGGTAGCCTGAGTTTTATCCGCAAATCTTCCTCTATATGAAAAACCGCTTTCATCGTTTGTGGAAAACAGCTTTGCCTTATCGCCGGTATTTCGTATTTTAGACGGATGCTTATATGTTATACCACCACGTTCGCCTGAAGCATAGCAAATATCCGAAGTTGCACAATCGCCGCAGGCATACGCTATATATGCCTGATACAAGCTCTCGTCTTTCCATAGCTTTTTTCCGTCAACGCTGAATCTCACAAAGCAATCTGCGGGATCGGTATTGGCTATCTTTTCATCTGATAATTTGCCTTTTTCATTCAAAGTGAATATCCCTGCGTCAATCAGATCAGCAATTATAGTGCCTTTGGAAAGATAAGTGTATACAGCCTTTACTTCCTGCGGTGCAGAGCCTGACTCGCACCATTTTTTCAGATTTTCGATATACGCATTATAATAATCGCTGTTGTCGCTTTTTTTGACGTCTGCATACTTAGGATAATCGCCTGCAATATATATCAGTTTATCTGCAAGCGGATGCGGATTGATACCTGCTCCTCTGGACGATGAATCCTCTGTTACGGGAATTATTGTAACAGCATCTTCTTTTTCGACTTTTTCTGCGAATCCTATTGACGGTATAGTGCCATCTGAATTGATATCTATTGTAATTTGTGCATTCTGCGTCGAATGACAAAGCGGAAGTAAATTCCGGTCATTCGTTGAATTCAGAATGTCATATGCTCTCATCAATTCATCAGTCCAGCTCAATATCATCACCCCCGCCTATAAAGTCGAATTCTTCAAATCCGCTGAAATTATCAAGATCTTTATCAAACGGCTTTATTTTCATATCACGGATATGCCTTTTCTGAGATTCGGGTATATCATTTGGATGATCAAACTTTATAACCCCGTCTTTCATAACAGGCCGCCAGAATCTGACGGTAAGTTTGCCCTTGTCTTCTTCCCTCTCAGCTTCGTCTGCATAAGTAATGCCATGATACATAAAGCCATATGGAATTTCAGTACCCTGATAATAGCTTACACCTTCATCATAGCTGCAAGGCTCGACATACCCCATACATTCTCTTGTACCGAGGAAAATATCACGCCTTCCGCCACGCTGTATCATGCGTTTTGCAATGTTATGATGCTTGTTTTCGTTCCGGTCTTTTTCAAGCTCGGGACGGTTGTCATTCCATTCAAAGTGAGCTCTTACCCTGTACTCCACATCTTTAAGATAGGTGTAATACGAAAGGTCATTGCCTCCGCCGTATTTGATCGGACGGATGCCCTTACGTTCCATAGAGATCTTATTCATCACCCTGCACTCGTCTATCACCCATATGATAGTCGGCTTCCAGTATACGCTCATGAGTATGCCTTTCAGCGCCTCATAAGTCGGTATGGGATAACTGAATTTTTCTCCGCCCGGACGTGTCAGCACGTCTGCAAAAAGTGCGAAATCTCCGCTCACCTTGAACTCGACAATATTATCGTGTTCGGTTTTGCTCAAAATTCTTACCTCCTTTATTTTCGGGCTTGTGCTTTCGCTTTTACCCGTATTTTGCATTTTGATATTTATGTCAGCCTGTTCTAACAGACAGGTCACACATCGTGTTGTATGTATCCGATATTTGCGGTAAACTCAGACGAACATTGCTTCCTGAGGTTTGCCCTCTGTGCTTAGCCCTGTAGCGTTATTGTAAAACTCTTTTTTCAGCGCATAGATATACACTTCTTCATCCCGCCTTACCTTAATCTCGTTTAAAGCATCGTTTTCAGCAAGCTTTTTAAATGTATAATCGTATACACTTACAATGTACTGCTGTGCTTTACGCTGAAGCTCAAGAGCCTGCGATATAGTTGTTTCACCGTTAAGAGCTTCGATTATTCTGCTCGCCTCTTCATTATACGGCACTATTATATCAATAGTGTTATTATCTATCATTCTGAAGTTATCGCCAGCTGTTTTGAACGCCTGTCTTGACTTCCAATTTCCTTTATCATTACTGAAAACTATATTGCAAGACAGCAGATCAAGAAGGCTGTAATTTGAGTTTCTGATTTGATATTCAAGCATATCACCTTTACTGTCACAGGCACAATCTTCATAGTAATCACGAAAATATCTTTTCATAATATCAACCGACAACAGTTGCTCACATCCGTATTTTCGTACTATCAAACCGCATTGGCGCTGTGCCTCTTTAAGTTTTCCGAGCTTTTCGATATATTCGTCTTTCAGTTTGATTATATATACATTTCTGCAATCATCTTCACCGTTTCTGTTACATCTTCCTGCCGCCTGAGCTATGTTATCAAGACCTGCACTTGAACGTATTACACATTTAAAGCTGATATCGACCCCTGCCTCTATAAGCTGTGTCGTTATGCATATCACACGTTCATTATTATCAAGCATACGGCGTATATCATCAATTGCCTTGCGTCTGTGTGCCGGACACATATTTGTGCTGAGGTGAACCACTTTCGCCTTGATTTCTTCTTCGTCATTAAGTTGCGTCACGTTCCTGAATATTTCTGCCGCCGCAGTTTTAGTGTTGACTACAAACAGAAGATTCCCGTTCTCACGGTACTTGTCCATACATATTACCGCAGCTTCTTCATAAGTATTTCCCTGATTATTCAGCAACGATACAACTTCAGTTCTTTTAAAATCTTCAAAATCCTTTGTATAATCCCCTGTCATCGAGCTATCTTTGTCAAGCATTATAGGATACTTGCACTGTTCAAATGTAGGTTGTGTAGCGGAACATAACACTATCGTGCATCCCATAAATGCGGAAAGAAAATTCATAGCAAGATTAAACAAATATACGCACCTTATCGGTATTGATTGCACTTCATCAATTATGATTACCGAATCAGTAAATCTGTGCATCCTTCTCAGAGCTTCGATCCTTGACGAGAATAATGTATCAAAGAACTGCACCATAGTAGTGCAAATAACCTGTTTATCCCAATGCCTGCAGCGCAGCTCATAGTCCTCAAGCTCATCAGCGACTTCTTCTTTACTCTTATGCTTATTATCAATAATTTTGCAATACATATCGGAGTGATGCTCAAGGTAGTTATCATCTCCCGCTATCTCACGGATTACATCTCCATTCTGCTCAAGTATAGACATAAACGGAGAAATGTAAAAAATGCGTTCCTTTTTATGCTCAACAGCATATTCAATCGCAAAACGCAATGCCGAAAGCGTTTTGCCGCCACCTGTAGGAACAATAAGCTGAGCTATACCTACATCATTTTTGGCAAAAGCACAGCATCTGTCCGAAATGTTCATTCGGAGTTTTGATATTAAACTGTCGCTTCCGGAAAATTTACTCAGCTTGTTATCCAAACGCTGTTTCATATCAAGCCAATTACGTTGTATTTCGTCTTCTGACGGTTCGGTAATTTCAATACCTTCCATAAATTCGGCTGTCGCCGTCCTGTCAGCGTCAACGAGGCAGGACTCGGTCAGTCTTTCCAACAATCCGTGATAAAAAGCTAATGTTGTGAAATATTGTTTTCTGTCTTTGGCACAGCAGATTTCTTTCATCTTTTCAAAAAATCTGCGATATTCATCAGCCGCTTTATTAAGCAACTCATCAAGTTCGCTATCAGAGGTAAGCTCGCTTATGTTGCTCTTGATTTCGTCATAACGTTCATTTTTACTGCATCTGTAATCAAAATAATCATCATTGTTCCGTGTGTACCAGTCATTCAGCCCGTGATGAGATATGATGATTCTCGCAATTAATCTTGCGACTTCTTTTTTATATTTATCATCATCGTTTGAAACCAGCTCCAAAAGAAATTTTGCTCCTGCATAGCTGTGATCGATTTCGCCTCTTTTAATGCCGTTCTCGTGCTTTATATATCCGTCGAAATCGTAATTTAACTTTCCTAAGTCATGTAATAAAGCAGAAACGAAAACTGTACTTTCCATATTGAACGGGACTGAATAACTATGAGCCAACAAAGCAGTATTCTTGCAATGCTCGCTGACTGTTTCTTCGGTAACGCTATTATTATCTAAACCGCCTGTATTTTTTATATGAGCAATATGATCCATAATAATCCTCCATCGAATTATATTACTAAATTCAGTATACTATCAGCAAATGTAAATTTCAATGCTTTTCTGAAAGAAAAAGTAATTTCTTTGCCAATCATTGAAAGATTTTGTCGAATTTATTGAAATCACTTTCTAGTTATGTGTAATTAAATACTTTCTAGTTATGTGTTATTAAATACTGATGTCAAGCGTAAAAATCAACAATTGCAAACAATATTTCTTATGCATAACCACAAATCCATTGCTTAGGTTAATATCATCTTGCATTTTTTCGCTTAAACTATATAATATAAAAGTCCGGTGATAACATCGGTGGATTGAAATTAGTTCCGTGTTATTAATAGGTTCGGCACCAACCTGAGCCGCACAGTCGAAAGTCTGTGCGGCTCTCGTTGTGTAAAAGTGAATTCAGCTTACCATTACAAATTTTACCATATCCCCTGTACGATAAAATGGACATATATACAAAACTATCCCCATACAGCATTAAACTGTACGGGGATAGCTAATCTTTATCTAATTTTCATATCTCTCAGAGCGATATACTCCTCATCGACCTTATCGGTATAGCGGATGTCGGCACCGGCGAGGAAAGCCGTTATATGCTTACAGCATTGACTGTAGAACTCATCTTCATAATGAACGATATGCGCACCGCCAAGTGCAAAGCGGTCATCGGCATAAAATCTTTTAGAAATATCAATTACACAGCAATCGGTAAGACGTGCGAATTCTTCTTCAAATCCGTTTATAAATGCTTTTTTGGTTTTGAATGTGTAATCGCTGTCGGATAACATTTCTAACCGATTGTCAAGCGAAATATAACGGTCTTTAAGATCGGCTTTAATTAAAATAACGTTTTTTCCATAGCGCTCTGTGACAAATTTGCAGAAGTTTTCAAGCGCTCTTTCGAGATATTCACGGCTTCTTTCGTTAAATAAATATGTGCTTTCGCATTTATCGGAAATCGACTTGTAAAAAGCAGTGCGAAGTATGAAATCATCCACCTCGAAAAGCGAATCGCCGTACTTACGCATATTGCAGATAAGGTCGTACATATCAACAATCAGCCATTCGGCATTACTGTCAGATAGAATATGTTTTCCTTCGTGCAAAAACGCCTCTTTGACAGTGCGCCTTCGCCACTTACTGCCGCAGAATTTATCAGCCGACAAATCGTTGTCAAACGGTATTTCAGGCTCGTCTGCAAGCAAAAACGGCTGCTTGAAAATGTACTTATCGACATACATACCTGAGGAATTGCGGTTAACGGATTCACGGGAAATACAGCTGCCCCAGATGTCAACCAATACAGGTTTGTGCCGTGCTTCGTAGTCTTCAAGCAATTTGCGGTCATTTCTGATAAGAAAAATATGTTCGCAGTTATCGGGAACAGTATATTTGTAAACCTCAGAAAGTTTACGGGATAATTGTTTTGTCATAAGGAAGTTCTCATCGAAAACAATCCTTATATCATCGTAACTGCAATCGCCAAGGTCGCCGTCAATACACTCAGCGGCTTTTATTGCCGAGATAAGCCTTTCTGCACCTGCTTTAGCAGAAAGCAGGATTTTTGCATCATCATAGGTACGGATCTCATTTTCACGCAGATATACAAAATACTCGAAATTCTCTGCAACAAACCGCTTTGACGTAAGCTCTGCCATTCTGTCCGATACATAATTTCTGTCAAGCAGTTCAGGTTGATAGGCTCTTGCTGTCATATTATCATAGTACTTTATGACACGCATAAGCTGCAGTCTTATTTCCGGTGCAGAAAAATATGTATCCTTGCGGATACGTTTTACCGCTGAGTTCAGCTTGATTCTTACATCATCGTAGAAAAGCGGCTCAAAGGACATCATATTGTCACTTTTTGACGACATAAAATAATTGCCGGAAACATCAATAACCACCGGCTGTAAAAGAGAAATCAGATAATCCTCATACATCCTCAACCGCTTATTCAACGCATTTCTGCTTTTACCGTTCCTGAGCTGATTTTCTATTACGCAGATATTGCTGAATTTTAACCGCACTAATATGATTTTATCCTTATCATATTTTGACAAGACAATTTTCGCATATTCTTTAAGCGCAGATTTTACTGTTTTTTCGTCAAAAGGCGGAGATATTTTTTCAAGCCTGTCTTTATTGGAATTGTAAAAATCGGAAGAAATAAAACTTCCTGATGCCGTATAGAAGCTGTCGCCGTACCTGTAGCACGAAACAGCCGCCGCTGTATAAAGGTCGATTACGATATAATCGCTGTCTGAACCGTCTAAAAACGATTTGAAATTTTTATTTATATCAATTTTATTTCTTTGGCTGCCGGCTTTTCCCGAAAGATTACTTTTTTTGCTTACAAGCGATAACGGCGACAGAATAAGAGCGGTATCGTCATAAGAAAAACCGCTGTCACGGAATATATTTCTCAGCACGGCTGAGCCTTGCAGCAAGAATTTAGGGTATTTTCGTATAACGCCCTCCTTGCCGAGTATATCTCTTATGTGATCTTCGGAAATCTGTTCTGTTTGTGTCAGCGACCCGTCTAGAACGCTTACCGTATATCCGTCGGAGGTATCCTTGCAAAGCGTCGGAATGCACGATATATCGGACTTTACTCCGCTTTCGGTCCTTGTGAGAATCAGATTTACAATTACACTCTCACGGTTTTCACGAAGCTCTTTCATAGATGACAAAAGATTGCCTAAAGAATAGAAGCACGTCACATCTCTGCCGGCGGATGTGTGTATTTTACCGACCCTCTGCATAACGTGCGGATGAGAACCGATAATAAGATCCACACCGCACTGCGCCATATATTCAGCCGTCTTTATCTGAGAATTTCGAACCGTAACGGAATTCATAACACCCCAGTGCTGATATGCGATTATATACTCTGCGCCTTCATTTTTTAGCGTTTCAACAAGCTGTCTGAAATGCTCAGGCTCATATTTCCCGATAATTTCGGGCGGTATATTTTTCTCAAGCCCGTTTGATATTGAATTTACTGCGACAAATCCTACCTTTATGCCGTTTATATCGGCAATATAAGTTCCATCGTCAAGCGTACCGATATTTGCCATACCGCTGTTTCTGATACGTTGTACGGTAGCGTGAAGCCCTTCAAGCCCCGTATCACAGTTATGATTATTAGCGGTTACCAGTGCATTGAATCCGCAGTTTTTCACTGCATCTATGAAGGTGGACGGAGAATTGCAATTGGGGCTTCCACTGTCTGTGCGTATCTTTTCATATTCAAACGGCGCTCCGTCAAAGCAGGTCGTTTCAAGCACCGCTACAGAATAATCGGCTGAGCTGACCGTATCTTTAAGCGTTCCGAATGCGTCTGTAAAATCAAGCGAACGCAAAGCGGCTTTCCGCTGATGCTCAAGCGAACACATTATATCGCCGCAGAGCATGATTCTTGCCGTAGCCGGATAATGTGACATATCCCTGCCGACAACTATCTTAACAGTAAAAGTCTGACCGTCGTCAGCTGTTAGCTTTATCTCGGTCGTACCGTCCGAAACGGCAGTAACCTGTCCGCCCTTTGTTACGGTCGCCACATCGCTGTCATCGCATTCAAAAGTAACGGCAGGCACTTTATTTCTGCATTCCCATACTATTTGCGACGTTTCGCCCTTGTTCATCGTTATTACATTCTGAGCTTTAAGGTGATGGCACATCGGCGTAAATTCTGCCGACTGTGACAGTTCACCGTATACCTCTTTCCCGTCACGATAGCTGAACGCTTTTACCCGTACAACATACTTTCTGCCGTTGCGAAACCCAAGTATCAGCTTTGAGTTATTCTGTGCATAGCGTGTTTTAATGCACTTTTCCGGTTCATCTGCATTATAGAACTGCAATATATAGCCGTCTGCGCCCTCTACCGTCTGCCAGTCGGATCGCACCGATCCGTCATAAGCGGTAGCGAACAGGTTTTGCGGAGCTTTCAGCATGATAGTTACCTCCGTAGTTTACTATTTGCTCAACGGTTTTCTTATTATCGAATGAGGAGGGAAAGAAACGGGATAGTCAAAATACATCTTTTCTGTCGCACGGTTTGCTATCTCCGTCTGTTCGCCCTTTGAATTTATCAGATAAGGAATATCCAGCTTTACCGGCGTTTTTCCTGGCGACAGCACTTCAAGGTCATCGTGAACGGTAAAATAGTTTCTCTGCGTGATATTTACCCTGCCGTTCTCACAGCTGTCAATTATGCCGACAAAGTCGCACTCACGGATGTAGCCGCTGTTCTCGTAATACTGGTTTGCGTCTTCCTTGTTGAAATAAAAGCCGGTGCAATACTGTCTGTGGCTTACCTTGTAAACTTCTTCAACCGCCCACTTCGGAATCGGCTCACCGTTTTTCACTGCATCAAGTGCAGCTCTGTAGGCATTCGTTACCGTTGCCGTATAATATGCGGATTTCGCTCTGCCTTCAATCTTGAAACTGGTAACGCCTGCATCCTTAAGTTCTTTAAGATGCTCTATCATACACATATCCTTAGCGTTAAGGATATAAGAGCCGCCATCGCCCTCCGACAGTTCATAGTAGTCGCCGGGGCGTTTTTCTTCAACTAAGTGATATTTCCAGCGACAAGGCTGAGCACATTCGCCCTTGTTGGCATTTCTGCCTGTCATAAAAGCGGAAAGCAGACATCTTCCTGAAAATGAAACGCACATTGCCCCGTGAACGAACACTTCAATATCCATATCCTCAGGTATGTTATCCCTTATACGCTTTATATTTTCAATATCTACCTCACGGGCAAGCACTACTCTCTTTGCGCCCATCTTGTACAGCTCGTTTGCAGTTACATAGTTCACTACTCCCGCCTGTGTAGAAACGTGAATTTCAAGATCGGGAACGGTACGCTTTATAAGAGCAATACAGCCGATGTCGCTTACTATTGCGGCATCTATTCCGCAGTCGTATGCGGTTTTTATAAATTCGGGGAGCAGTTCTATCTCATCGTTTGACGGAACGGTATTGCAGGTAAGATATACTCTTACACCCTTTGCATGAGCGTATTCAACGCCATTCCTCAACGTTTCGGGATCGAATTTTGCCGCACCTGCTCTCATACCGAACATTGTACTTCCGAGATATACAGCGTCACAACCGTAATCAACGGCTGACATAAGACATTCAAGATCACCCGCAGGCGATAAAAGTTCTAACATAAACTTAACCTTTCTTTTACCTTATTATGACATTCCGCCGCAGAAAGCTCTGCGGCGGAATATTGATTGTTTGATTATTCGGCTATCGCATGATCCAGTCCGCACTTGCGGAGATTCTCCTCATGCTCCGAAATAGTTTCTGCAAAATACATTTCTGTTGTGTCAGGGTCTGCACAGAAATAGTAATAGCTTGTTTCAGGCGCATAAAGCACTGCCTTTATAGCGTCAAGTCCCGGGTTGCAGATAGGTCCTATCGGTATACCATCACACTTATAGGTGTTATATGCGTCAAACATTTTCTGATCGTACTGCGATGAAGTGAGATGCGGCTTTATATGCTCATCAACATAATGTACGGTAACGTCCGATTCAAGATGCGGGAATGCTTCCGCATCAGCCATACGGTTGAAGAATACCGATGCAACATTGCCCATATTGGTCGTAGTATCCGCCTCACGCTGTGCTATCGAAGCAAGCGTTATGGTTTCGTCAAGCGTAAGCCCAAGCTCGCTCATACGGTTATAGTAACGTGCCGTCAGCTTGTTATTGAAGTTTTGATATATAATGTCAAGAGCATCTGCGGCATACTCGCTTGTATCAAGCTCCTTATTGTCCTCAAGGGCAGGAAGAATATAGAACTCGTATGTATCGGGGAATATATATCCTTCCATCTGATAATATTTCAGCTTTTTATTCTCAAGACGTTTCTGGAATTTATAAGTATCTCCGAGCGTCTTGCACTGCTCCATGAAATCTTCGGCACGGCAGACACGGTTATCCTCCATCATCTGAGCAATCTCATCAATAGTCATACCCTCGGTTATCTGTATTGAAACCGTCTGATTTACAGTAGACACTGTCTGCAGCTCAGAAATAAGCGCACTGTACGACATAGTTGTGTCAACCGTGAAAGTACCCTTTATGAACTTATCACCCTTGCCGAACATTTTAGTGTAGAGCTTGAACACATCCGGCATATTTATAATACCGAGATTTGCAAGATCCTGAGCGATTTCATCTGTTGTCGAATCCTCGTTTATATGTATCTCGGCCTGACAATAGGTTTTTCCGATACCCGTAAAATCAAGTGCCGACTTTACAATGTATGTAGCAAGAAACGCAGAAATTGATATGATGAAAACTGACAGCAGAACGCCTGTGAGAATATGTGAAAACGTTCTTCTGTGGCGGTTTTTCGCTTTAATTTTCTTGTTGCGTTCTTTTTTTGCCGCAAGATATTCCTGATATTCTTCTTCGGTTACCTCGTCCTCCGCAGGCTCACCGTCCCCAGAAAGCGATTCTTCACTGCCCGGAACGCTTTCGTATCCGCTGTCATAAGATGAATCCTCGTTTCGCACTTCGCCTGTATGAAGTGCTTTTATCGAATCCATCATAATTGTGCGTTCTTCGGTGCTTTCGGTATTTTCATCCTTATGAGTTAAATCCATAGGATTATTCTCCATATTTTTGTCCTTTCCGTTTTTCTGTAATGACTATATCAACACATCTGTCGTAATCATCGACAGGTATATCCTCCGTCAGAAATTCTTCATAGCATACTCCGACAGTATAGCCCTTGTAACCGTTTATAAATCTGTCATAATAGCCTTTGCCGTAACCGAGTCTGAAGCCTTTAGCATTAAAGCAGAGTGCAGGAACTATCAGCACGCTGTTTTCTGCACAGGTGGCATCAATCACAGCACAACTCTTTTTCGGCTCGTCAATTCCGTACATACCTTTTTCAAGATCGTCAAACGTATGTATCACGCAAAACTCCATATTACTGCCGTCTATACATCTCGGTACAGCGACATTCTTTCCTGCCTTCAGGCACTGCGTTATGAATTCTCTCGTATCCACCTCGCCGTCTGTCGAAACAAACGGCAGTATAGTATCCGCCGTCCGCACTTTTTCAAGGCTTAAAAGATTCTCGGTTATAGCGGCATTTTTAACAGCCGTTTCACTGTCACAAAGCAGTTTTCGCTTCTGAAGCAAGGCTTTTCTCAGTTGTTTTTTCTGCTCGTTTACGTTCATCTGCACTGTAAAGACTTAGCTGTCTTTTCTGCTTTTCCTTCACCGCAGAGTAATGCTCCGAGTGCCAGTCCGAATTCTACAGCCGCACCTGCGCCCTTTGCGGTAACTATGTTATCATCAATATTTACAAGGTCGCCCGTGAACATTGCACCCTCAAGGAATTGTTCAAAGCCGGGAAAGCAAGTTGCCTTTTTGCCTTTCAGAAGTCCCAGCTTTCCGATTATAGACGGAGCGGCACAGATAGCACCTATCGCTTTCTTATTATCGGCGCAGAATTTTATAGCCGCCTGTACAACGGGGCTTTTCTCAAGGTTGAGCGTTCCGGGCATACCGCCGGGAAGAACTATCATCTCGACCTTATCTGTCATAATAACATCGCTGTCGGTAATATCGGCAATAACTGTAATTCCGTGTGCGCCTGTAATCTTACCGCCGCCTATTCCGACGGTGACTACCTCTTTTCCGAATCTCTTTAAAATGTCAATCGGGGCAATTGCCTCGGTTTCTTCAAATCCGTCCGCTAAAAATACATATATCATTCTGATTGTCCTTTCCCGGCATTATAAACCGCACTGAACTTCTCAACCATAAAACACGGGTGATAAGACTTCTTCGCCTTGCGGAGATTCTCCTCTCCCATATCCTCTTCCCTGTTTATATATTCAAGTCCTTTACAGAACCTGTTTGCCATCATATAGTTTATCATCGGATATGCTCCGTCATAATCGGTAAACGCTTTTTCAACGTGGGTCACAAACGTGTCACTGCATTGCTGTTCGCCGTACGAAAATGCCTGTATCCTGCCGTCGACTCTCAGGATTCCGCCGACAAGACCTAAGTCGAAGAAATGCTCGAGTCCTATTCCGACAGCACACATTTCCTCCGACTTATCCTCACTTTTATCGCAATCATTGCGTATGCACCATTCAAGGCTCATCTGCTTGCATTCGTCAATATTCTCCGGCGTAATATCCTCAAAGCTCCAGTTAAGCTGTTTGAAACGGTTTATATAATTACGCTTTGAATGCAGCTTCTTTCCGCCGAGCGTTGCAAGCGACTGCGACTGATACACATAGTCGTACAGATCTTCGCTTGTATCGAAGGTGAACATACCGGGATAACGCTGTTCGAGCATCTGCTTATCCTTTATATCCATACTGCAGAATTCAAACGGTATTCCCGTACTGTCACAGTAATTTTTAAGTTCTGAAAGCAGTGCGTCTGTATCGCCTTTTCCTGCAGGAAACACGAAACAGTTCCCGTGCTTTGATACATAAAAATCCTGAAAACGTCCTACAGTAATGTTGTAAACACCGCTCCACACAAAGTTGTTTGTGAAGTTATACTCACAACCTCTGAAATCAGACAGCTTCAGAAGCGGATCTATCCACTGCTTGTCGCTGAGTTCAATTTTCTTTAATTCCAACACTTTATATTACCTTGCTTTTGTCTGTTATCAGCCGTAAATCATAGCCGATAATTCCTTATTTATCTTTTCGGGAGTGTAAGGTTTTTCACCGTCCGAGCACGGCAGTATATACCAGCCCTTCTTGTCGGCTGTGTATAGTGCCGTTTCCCGACAGGCCTTCAGAAAAGCAACGTTGCTTTCGTGAATATCCTTCTTCGCCTCATCTCCGCCGTAACGTGCGGAAAGGAGCTTTTGCGACACCTCTACGGGCATATCCAGAAATATAATCCTTTCGGGACGTGGAATTGCGAATTTATCGTATTCGTAGTCCTCAAGCCACTCAAGGTACTCATCCCATTGGGATTTTTCCAGCTTTGCCATCTGATATATCGCATTTGAAGAGGTGTATCTTGCGGCTATTATGGTCTTGCCCGCTTTATAATCCTTTTCCCAGTCGGTCTTGTAGCTGATATAACGGTCTATCGCATAGAAACTGCCGGCCGTATATGCGCCCGTTCTGCCGTTTTCCTCGCAGAATTTACCGCTGAGATAGTCCTTGATTATCTCACCGCTTGCACTGTTGTAATTCGGAAAGCTGATGAAACGGATATTGCTGTCTGCGCTTGCTTTCAGCATCTCAAGCTGTGTGCTTTTGCCGCATCCGTCAAGCCCTTCTATAACAAACAGTTTTCCGCATTTTCCGTTATTGCCGTTCATACAAACACTCTCTCATAATATAGTATAGTTTTATTTTATCACAAAATCCGTGTCAAGTCAACTTAAAATAAACGCACAAAGTCTTTTGTGACTTTGTGCGTTAGCTTGTAGAAAAAGTATGTTTTATAAAAAGTGCTTGTCCTCAATCCCTATCCCCTTTAGGACACTCTGTTGACTTTGCTTCGTGCAAAGCTTGGTGTGTCCTTATTTCGGCGTCCTTGCCGAAAGCCCCTTTCCCCTGTGAAAGGCTGTGTATGCTTGGTTGGCTCTGCATCGTGCAGAACCTCTGGCATACACGCCCGGCATCCGTGCCGGGGCTATATTACTGGGGCTACCGCCCCTAGACCCTGTCGGGGGCTCTGCCCCTGCGACCCCATTATTAAATAAACAAAAGGTTTTTAGACAGACTGACGCACAAAGTCTTATGTGACTTTGTGCGTTAAAAAGCATTATTCAGCACATTGAACGTTCAACGGTGATTACGGCATTGAGCCTGCCGTCCTTTTCCGCAATTGCGTTCTTTATCATAAAAGCAAGCTCCCCGTCCTTATATCTGAAGCCGAAAGGCGTTACGAGATCGAAAATTACATTTATCCTTGAAACACCATCGGTAATGCGGAAATCGTGAATAGTAAGGCTGCTGTCGATATTTTTTATTATATCAAGAACCACCTTTTTTACCTCGTCTGCCTTCTTGTCATCCACAACGACAGGATCCATATGTATCGTAACACTGCATCTGTACTTTTCCCTGAGATCGTCCTCTATAAGATCTATAAGCTCATGTGCAAGCATTATATCTGTTTTACTGCTTATTTCGGCGTGGAGCGATATTACCATTCTGCCTACACCGTAATCATGCACCATAAGATCGTGTACGCCGACTATTCCGTCATAGTTCATTACAGTGTTTTCAATTTCCTCCACCAGTTCCTTTTTAGGCTTAGTGCCAAGCAGCGGAGTGAGGCTTTCCTTGAATGTGTTGAAGCCTGTGTAGAGGATAAAAAGCGCAACAATGATACCTGCGTATGAATCAAGCTCAAAACCGCTGAACAGCTGTATAAACATACAGATGATTACTACCGATGTAGAAATACAGTCTGAAAGCGAATCTGCCGCTGCGGCCTTCATTGTGGCGCTGTCTATTTTCCGACCGAGCTTTGTGTTGAACAGTGCCATCCACAGCTTCACAAGAAGCGATGCTCCAAGCACCGATACGGCAAGTATGCTGAACTCCGACTTTTCGGGCGAGAAGATTTTTTCGACCGAGCTTTTACCAAGCTCAAAGCCCATCATCATTATGATAAAAGAAATTATTATGCCCGAAACATACTCCATTCTGCCGTGACCGTAGGGATGTTCGCTGTCTGCAGGCATTCCTGCCATTTTAAAGCCGACAAAGGTCATTATTGATGACCCTGCGTCTGAAAGGTTATTGAATGCGTCTGCGATTACGGAGATACCGCCGGATAATATACCTGCAATCAGCTTTCCGAGGAACAAAAGTATGTTAAGTACGATACCGGTAAATGCTCCGAGATACCCGTAACGCTTTCTGACAGCGGGATTGGATGTGTTTTTGCTGTCCTTTACGAACAGTTTTATAAGCAGATTAGTCATGACTATTCCTCCATATTACACGAATACGGAGCAACATAATGCGTTGCTCCGTATCGGATATTTAAGTTTTATCCGGATTAATCCTTATTGCCCATAAGCAGTACCATTACTGCCTTCTGTGCGTGGAGTCTGTTTTCAGCCTCGTCAAAGATTTCGTTTGCGTGTTCTTCGAATACCTTGGCTGTAATTTCTTCTTCTCTGTGTGCGGGCAGGCAGTGCTGTACCATAGCGTCGGGCTTAGCGACAGCCATAACCTCATCGTTTATCTGGAAGCCCTTGAATGCTTTCTTTCTGATTTCGGCTTCGCCTTCCTGACCCATAGATGCCCATACGTCTGTGAAGATAACGTCTGCGTCCTTTGCAGCCTTTATCGGATCGTCTGTCAGTTCAAAGCAGTCATACTTCTTAGCAAAGGCAAGTGTTGTAGCGGCAGGGTGGTAGTTCTCAGGGCAAGCAACAGATACGCTCATACCTGTCTTTAAGCCGCCGACAATGAGCGAGTTTGCCATATTGTTGCCGTCGCCTATGTAGCACATCTTAAGACCGTCAAGCTTACCCTTGTACTCACGGATTGTCATAAGATCAGCAAGCACCTGGCAAGGATGAGAAAGGTCCGTAAGACCGTTGATTATCGGGATATTGCCGTATTCCGCAAGATTTTCAACCTCAGCCTGATCGAATGTTCTTATCATGATACCGTCAATGTAGCGTGATAAAACTCTTGCGGTATCCTGTATAGGCTCGCCTCTGCCAATCTGCATATCGCTTGCTGAAAGGTAAAGAGGATTGCCGCCAAGCTGATACATACCTGTTTCAAAAGAAACTCTTGTTCTTGTAGAAGCCTTGCGGAAGATCATACCAAGCGTCTTGCCCTTTAAATGATCGTGGGGGATGCCGTGCTTAAGCTCATACTTGAGCTGATCTGCGAGATTGAGAATCTCAATGATTTCCTCTGTGCTGAGATCCATCATCTTAAGTAAATGTTTCATAATTTTTTCCTTTCGGTTTTAGTTTTTATTTTAAAAGTTCTGCGAGTATTTCAAGACCTCTGTCAATATCATCATAAGAGATAGTGAGCGGAGGAAGAAGTCTTAACTTTTCCTTTGCGGTAAGGATAAGAAGTCCGTGTTCAAGAGCGGCATTCAGTATATCCTTTGCATTCTTGGTCTTTAGCTTTATGCCAATCATAAGACCCATACCCGTAACCGATTCGACCTCGGGTATCTCTTTCAGCTTTTCGGCTATATATCTTCCCTTATCTGCAACCTGTGACAAGAAAATCGGATCTGCCGCTTTCTTCAGCACCTCAATTGCGCCTGCACAAGCGATAGGATTTCCGCCGAATGTCGAACCGTGTGTTCCGGGAGTAAGTACACCTGCACACTTGTCACCGCTGAGGCACGCACCCATCGGGATACCGCCTGCTATGCCCTTTGCAAGCGTTATTATATCGGCTTTCTTTCCGAAATTATCGCCTGCAAGGAATTTACCCGTTCTGCCGACGCCTGTCTGTACTTCATCCGAAATTGTCAGCACATCACGCTCGGCGCAAAGTTCAAATATTGCATCAACGAACTTCTGCTCCAGCGGCACAACACCGCCCTCGCCCTGTATATATTCGAACATTACGGCACATACCGTATCATCGAGCTTCTCCTTAAGATCCTCTATATTGTTCGCTTCAACGTTTATAAATCCGTCAACAAACGGAAAGAAGTAGTTGTGGAACACGTCCTGTCCCGTAGCCGACAGCGTGCAGAGCGTTCTGCCGTGAAATGAATTTACAAGAGTGATTATATTGTGTCTGCCCTTGCCGTATTTGTCGAAGCTGTACTTTCTTGCTATCTTGATAGCGCATTCGTTTGCCTCGGCACCGCTGTTGCAAAGGAACATATTCTTCATTCCTGCCGCTTCCGATAATCTCTCGGCAAACTCAGCCTGTACCTTTGTATAATAATAATTTGAGGTATGCTGGATACTGCGTACCTGTTCACACACTGCGTCAGCCCATTCCTTGTTGCAGTAACCGAGCGAGTTTGTACCGATACCGCTTCCGAAATCTATATACGTCTTGCCGTTTTCGTCAACTGCCTTGTCATCCTCGCCCTTGTCAAGAACAACATTCAGCCTGCCGTATGATCCCATTATATGAGAATTGAATTTATCTATAGTATTCATATCTGTCCTTTCCGCCTGCATCGTTTGCCGTCAGATAATCATTGTACCTGCGCCCTCGTTTGTAAGCAACTCTATAAGTATTGAATGAGGTATTCTGCCGTCAATGATATTTGCTTTCTTTACGCCTCTGCGGACAGCCTCGACACAGCAATCTATCTTAGGTATCATACCGCCTGAGATTATGCCCTGCTTTTTGAGATAAGGCACTTCTGAAACTCCGACAGTATGTATAAGCGTGCTGTCATCGTCCTTATCCTCAAGAAGTCCCTTTATATCTGTCATAAGGATAAGGTTTTCGGATTTCATCTCAGCCGCAATTCTTGCCGCTGCCGTATCTGCGTTTATATTGTAAACAGTACCGTCCTTGCCTGCCGCAACGGTCGAAATTACAGGGATATAGCCCTTTTCGAGAACATCGTTTATAAGGCTTACGTTTACCTGAGTAATCTCGCCTACAAGACCTAAATCCGGATCAAGCTGTTCTGCCTCTATCATATGGTCGTCAAGACCGCAAAGACCTACCGCTCTGCCCTTGTGGCTGTAAAGCAGATCGACAAGATCCTTGTTTACCTTACCGCAAAGCACCATCTGAACGATGTTTATCGTTTCTTCATCGGTGTAACGAAGGCCGTTTACGAACTTGCTCTCCTTGCCGACTTTTTTCAGCATTGCGTTTATTTCGGGTCCGCCGCCGTGTACAAGCACTATCTTGATACCGCAGAGCGACAGCAGAACAAGGTCGGACATAACCGCCTGCTTCAGCTTATCGTTTGTCATTGCGTTACCGCCGTACTTGACTACTACTACCTTGTTTGAATACTGCTGTATATAAGGAAGTGCGTCGCTGAGTATACTTGCTCTCTTTTCGTTTTCAAGTTCCATCTTCTTTTGTCCTTTCGGTGTCAGCTTCTGTATTCTGCGTTTATCTTTACATATTCATAAGTCAGATCGCAGCCCCACGCTACCGACTTATCCGCACCGTCGTGCATATCAATCCTGATAACAATTTCATCTTCTGAAAGAATCTTGAATGCCTCATCCTCCGAGAAGTCAACACCTGCGCCGTTCTCGCAGACCTTTACACTACCCTTTGAAGATGACAGAACGACCTCGACCTTCGAAATATCAAAATCGCCCTCGGCATATCCTATCGCACAGAGAATACGTCCCCAGTTGGCGTCCGCCGCAAATATAGCCGCCTTTAAAAGACTGCTGTTTATAACAGACAGTGCAACGCTCTTTGCAACAGCTTCTGTAGGTGCGTGGTCAACAACGCATTCCATCAGCTTCGTTGCACCCTCGCCGTCACGGGCGGTTTCTCTTGCAAGGTTCATCATTACAGCGTAAAGACCATTTATGAACACTTCATAATCCTTGTCCTCTGCCGTTATCTCCTTGTTTCCTGCAAGTCCCGACGCCATTATGCACAGTGTATCGTTTGTGGATGTATCACCATCCACGCTTACCATATTGTAAGTAATGTCGGCTGTCCTTTTCAGTGCCTTATGCAGAAGCTCAGCATTTATCTTTACATCGGTTGTGATAAAAGCAAGCATTGTAGCCATATTGGGGTTTATCATACCACTGCCCTTGCTGATACCGCCGATGTGACAGGTCTTGCCGTCAAGCGTAAACTCTACCGCAAGCTCCTTTTTGCGTGTATCGGTCGTCATTATCGCCTCGCAAGCAAGCGAGCTTCCGTCCTCGCTTATGCTGTCTACAAGTGTCTTGATATTGTTCTTCACAGGGTCGATTGACAGCTTCTGTCCGATAACGCCTGTAGAGCCTACTATCATATCATTCTTATCAATACCGAGCTCGTTTGCACAAAGCTCGCACATCTGCTCTGCAATCTCAATACCGTTTGAGTTACAGGTGTTTGCGTTGCCGCTGTTTACGATAACAGCCTGAGCAATACCGTTCTTGAGGTGTTCCTTTGTAACGATTATCGGTGCACCCTTCACCTTGTTCTGTGTGTAGATTGCCGCTGCAGTGCACTTTGTGTCACAGCTTATCACAGCAAGGTCACGCTTTTTTGAGCCGGGCTTTATGCCGACATTGATACCGCCCGCCTTAAAGCCTTTTGCGGCGCATACACCCTTATCCACTAATTTATAATTATCAAATTCAACCATTGTTATTACCTCACTTATTATACAAGTCCGGTTGTTTCGTCAATGCCCATCATTATGTTAAGGCACTGAACAGCCGCACCGCTTGCGCCCTTGCCTAAGTTATCAAGTCTTGAGCAAAGCACTATACGGTCATCGTTTCCGCAAACGAATATCTCCATATTGTTCTTTCCCGATAATGTGTTTGCGGCAAGGAAACCATTTTCAAGCACGCCCTCGCCCATAACAGGCATCACCTTTACAAGATTTGCGTCTGCATAATGCTCAGTGAAAGCCTTATGAATATCGGCAAGCGTATATTTCTTCGGCAGAAGTCTTGTGAGAACCGGAACAGTTACGACCATACCGCTGAAATAATCGCATATCAGAGGATTAAATACAGGCTTGTAATCAAGTCCGCTTATCTTCATCATTTCAGGTAAGTGCTTATGCTCCTGAGGAAGCGCATACTGTCTGGGGCTGTAAAATTCTTCGGGCTTTTCATCGCTTTCGTACACTGCGATAGCCTTCTTTCCCGCTCCGCTGTAACCGGATACCGCATGAGCGACAACAGGATAATCGCTCGGCATTATGCCTGCCTTTACAAGAGGATATACAAGCGAAATAAAACCGCTTGCATAGCAGCCGGGAACAGCCACTCTCGATGAAGCCGCTATCTTTTCTCTGTGCTGCTTTGAAAGTTCGGGAAAACCGTATGCCCAGTCGGGATTTGTCCGATGTGCCGTAGAAGCATCTATAATACGGACGTTACTGCCCTTCGCAAGCTCTACCGCCTCTCTTGCGGCGGCGTCGGGCAGACAAAGGAACGTGAAATCGGACAAGCATATAAACTTCTTACGCTCATCGTTATCCTTTCTCTTGTCCTCATCTATCTTCATTATTTCAATATCGTTCCTGTCCTTGAAACGTTCGAGAATTTTAAGTCCGGTCGTTCCTTCCTGACCGTCAATATACACCTTTACGCTCATATAAGCACCTCTTATTTTTTAAGAAATCTTGTCATTCCGCAGCCACGTTCATCATTAGGCCTGCGCATAAATCCGAGCTTTTCGTAGAATGGCTCTTTATCCTTTGCCGCCATAAGATTTATCATTATCGTTTCGCCCTCGTCAGCTACCGACAACGCTTTATCCATAAGCCTTGAAAGCATCTCTCTGCCTATTCCCTGCCCCTGATATTCGGGACGTACAATAACATCGCTGATAAAGAACTGATAGCCTCCGTCGCCGACTACCCTTGCCGAGCCGACTTCCTTTTCTCCGTCAAGCGCCGTTATCGCAAACACCGAGCTTTTAAGCGCACAGTTAAGCTGTCTTGGCGAAAGCTCATACCAGCCTACGCTTCGTCTGAACGAATTTATATCGTGCGGCAATCTGTATTCATAAGTTATCATCAGATGTTGATACCGCCCAGTCTGTCTTCAAGCTCAGCTATCTGACGCTTTACCGCATCCGGAGCGGGTCCGCCGTCAACGCCTCTTTGCATAACGCAGGTATCAAGGCTGATAGCGTCATATACGTCATTATCAAACGTTTCGCACAGCTTCTTGTATTCTTCTATCGGGAGCTGTTCAAGCGTAGTATTCTTCTCTATGCAAAGTGCAACGAGTGTACCGGTTATCTTATATGCCGTTCTGAAAGGAAGTCCCTTCTTTACAAGATAGTCTGCACAGTCTGTAGCATTGATAAAGCCCTTTGCAGCGGCAGTACGCATATTGTCTTTAAGTACCGTCATAGTCGCAAGCATAGGAGTAAATGTCGAGATACACAGCTTTACTGTGTCTACTGCGTCAAATATTGCCTCCTTGTCCTCCTGCATATCCTTGTTGTATGCAAGCGGAAGTCCCTTCATCATTGTGAGAAGCGTCTGCAGATCGCCGTATACCCTTGCCGTCTTGCCTCTTATAAGCTCCGTAACATCGGGGTTCTTCTTCTGCGGCATTATCGAGCTTCCTGTAGAATATGCGTCGTCAAGCTCAATAAACTTGAATTCCCACGAGCACCACATGATTATCTCTTCCGAAAATCTCGAAAGGTGCATCATAAGCATCGAAATATCGGAGCATAGCTCAACGCAGAAATCCCTGTCGGATACGCCGTCAAGGCTGTTCATCGTAATATCCCTGAAGCCGAGAAGTTCGGCCGTTCTCTTTCTGTTGAGAGGATATGTAGTGCCTGCAAGCGCACACGAACCGAGCGGCATTACATCCATTCTTTCCTTACAGTCTGCAAGTCTTGTCAGATCTCTTGTCAGCATCTGTGCATATGCCATAAGATGATGTGCGAATGTAACAGGCTGTGCACGCTGTAAATGGGTGTAGCCCGGCATTACCGTTTCTGTATGCTGCTTTGCAATATCTATAACAGTGTTTATAAGTTCACGGACAAGCTTTGCAATCTCATCGACTTCATCCTTGAGATAGAGCTTTATATCAAGAGCCACCTGATCGTTTCTGCTCCTTGCGGTGTGCAGACGCTTTCCCGCATCGCCTATTCGTGCGGTAAGCTCAGCCTCAACGAACATATGAATATCTTCCGCATTGGGATCGAAATGCAGTGTTCCGTTTTCAATATCACTTAAAATTCCGTTAAGACCTTCTATTATCACCTTGCTGTCCGCAGGGTCGATAATGCAGCACTCACCGAGCATGGTTGCGTGTGCTATAGAGCCTTTTATATCATGCTTGTACATTCTTGCATCAAATGAGATGGAAGAATTGAAATCGTTGACCTTTGAGTCAACCTCCTTTGAAAATCTTCCCGCCCACATCATTTTAGACATACTGTTATTTCCTTTCAGATTTATGTTCATAACGCAAAAAGCGTTTTGTTTTTTCCGTTATAAATATAAAAGTAATTAAAACGCTTTTTAAAACACAGCCGTACCGACCGTGTTTTAAATTGCATCTTAAAAACCGTAAAAGCCGCAAGGCATAGTTTTACACCTTGCGGGATTTACCGTAACGCTTTTAAAGCTTACTTATTGTTTCTCTCAGCATCAAGCAGAGCCTTGACCTTTATCGGCAGACCGAACAGGTTGATAAAGCCCTTTGCATCTGTCTGATCGTAAACATCGTCTTCACCGAATGAAGCAAAGTCTTCGCTGTACAGTGTGTAGGGTGATGTAACGCCTGCGTTGATGATGTTACCCTTGTAGAGCTTGAGCTTAACGTCGCCTGTAACAGTTTCCTGTGTCTTGTCAACGAAAGCGTCCATAGCCTCTCTTAAAGGTGTGTACCACTGACCGTTATATACGATGTCTGCATACTTCTGTGCAAGACCGTACTTGTAGTGCTGTGTTTCCTTGTCAAGACAGATAGTTTCAAGAACTTCGTGAGCGTGATAAAGGATTGTTCCGCCGGGAGTTTCGTAAACGCCTCTCGACTTCATACCTACAAGTCTGTTTTCAACAACGTCGAACAGACCGATGCCGTTCTCGCCGCCGAGCTTGTTAAGAGTCTTGATGAGTTTTACGCCGTCCATCTTTTCGCCGTCCAGCGAAGTGGGGATACCCTTTTCAAAGTGTATTGTAACATATGTGGGCTTGTCGGGAGCCTGCTCAGGTGAAACGCCAAGTTCAAGGAAGCCTTTCTTATTGTACTGAGGCTCGTTTGCGGGGTCTTCAAGGTCAAGACCTTCGTGTGATAAGTGCCAGAGGTTCATATCCTTTGAGTAGTTGGTTTCACGGGTAATCTTTATCGGAACATTGTGTGCCTCTGCATACTCGATTTCCTGATCTCTTGACTTTATATTCCATATTCTCCAGGGAGCGATAATCTCAAGCTCGGGTGCGAGAGCCTTGATAGTAAGCTCAAAACGTACCTGGTCGTTACCCTTACCTGTGCAGCCGTGGCAGATAGCGTCAGCGCCTTCCTTCTTAGCTATCTCAACAAGTCTTTTAGCTATAGGAGGACGAGCGAACGAAGTACCGAGCAGATAACCCTCGTACTTAGCGCCTGCCTTGAGTGTGGGGAATATGAAGTCGTTTACGAATTCGTCCTGTATATCTTCTATGTAGAGCTTGGATGCGCCTGTCTTCTTAGCTCTTTCTTCAAGACCTACTATTTCAGAGTCCTGTCCTACGTTACCTGCTACGCAGATTACTTCACAGCCGGGATAATTCTCGTGTAACCACGGAATGATGATGGACGTATCGAGTCCGCCTGAATAAGCAA
>OLFX01001239.1_pt1 | contig 30909 bp, 26 predicted proteins | sample 1605091 | NCBI WGS metagenome assembly OLFX01 (sample SAMEA3888906, study PRJEB22519) | human gut metagenome | biome: human gut; feature: human-associated habitat; material: faeces | place: Denmark | collected 2012 | reverse complement strand
CCTCACTTCGTTCGTCAAACACCACCGGTCGGGCGTTCGGAAACCCTAACCGGACCGGTCCAGGCGAACCGGTCTGAGGACATAAAATCCGGAATCGGAATAGAAAGAAAAAATAATTCTACGTTTATAAATGTAAATATGTATATCACTGGCATAATATTTTTAAATTGTCATCGGTTTCTATTCTGTCGCTTTCAAATCCACTTTTAGGCCCCACACTCTCTCAAAGCTTGCAGTATCTGTTCTTTCACTCTGTCGATCCAATCTTTCTTTACAGACAAATCAATACCGGTATACTGTTTCAGTTTTTCCGTTTCATCCCATCTTTTTCCTTTGGAAAAAACTTCATAATAACCTTCAAAAAAATCTAAAAATAAGTCAATAAAACAGATAGTTGATGAAATACCGTTATATTTGAAACAGAATAAGACATTATTTATGGAAATCGTTATTATTTTAGGATTAATTTTTTTAAACGGCATTTTATCCATGTCGGAAATTGCCATGGTATCTGCCCGTAAAAGTCGTTTAGAGACAGCAGCTAAAAAAGGAAGTAAAACTGCAAAAACCGCCCTGCGTCTGGCCAATGAGCCGGATCGTTTTTTATCCACGATACAAATCGGGATCACCCTGATCGGTATTCTGACCGGTTTATATTCGGGAGAAGCTTTAGCCGGGGATCTGGCCCGTTGGCTGGAAACGATCGGTATCCCCCAGGCCCATAGCCTCACTTTAGCGAAAGGAATCATCGTTATATTAGTCACCTATCTGACCTTAATATTGGGAGAACTGGTACCGAAACACCTGGGTATGAATGCACCGGAAAAAATCGCCCGGTTGATCGCCCGGCCCATGGAAGTACTGTCCAAAATCGCCTCTCCTTTCGTCTGGTTGCTTTCAGCCAGTACCCAAGCAGTTATCCGGCTCACCGGACTTCATGCTTCTACCGAAAATAAAGTGACCGAAGAAGAAATTAAAGCAATCATTCAGGAAGGTACTGAAGACGGTGAAATCCAGGAAGTAGAACAAGACATTGTAGAAAAAGTTTTCAACCTGGGCGACCGTAAAATCGGTTCTATCATGACCCACCGCAGTGACCTCATTTGGCTGGAAATCGGCGAATCCGCCGAATCGATCCGGAATAAAGTGAAGGAGAACGTGTATACCGTGTACCCGGTAGCCCACGATGAACTGGACCATATCGAAGGAGTGGTGTACCTGAAAGACCTTTTCAGCCATTTGGATGAACCGGATTTCAAATTGGCCGATATTTTACGCCCGGCTCAGTTTTTCCCGGAGAATCAAAGCGTGTACAATACACTGGAACACCTGAAATCCGATCACATCAAATACGGATTGGTGACCGACGAATTCGGTAGCATTCAGGGTATCGTCACCCTAAAAGATATCGTAGACGTATTGCTGGGAGAAATCACCGAAAGCCACGACGAACCCGAAATCATCCGCCGCGACGACGGTTCGCTATTGGTCGACGGCCAATGCTCGTTTTACGAATTTTTGGAATACATCGATATGGAATGCCTGTATCCCGAATACGATTATAACACCATCAGCGGCCTGATCCTGCATCTATTGGAACACATTCCCCATACCGGCGAGAAAATTTCCTGGCACGAACTGGAATTCGAGATTGTCGATATGGACGGTGCCCGTATCGATAAAATATTAGTATACAGCAAGCAATAAGGTTGTCCCGAAGCAACTTCGGGACAACCTCTTACCGACCTAATACTTCCAGGTCATAGACACGATTTTTCCCGCTATGTGCTCTTTTTTCCGGATAAAAGTCAGGGTATTGTCCAGATTTACCTCAAATTCGAAGACGCTTCCTTCACGCTCCTGCCCAGGCAAACTGACTCCGACAAACAGTTTTACCGCCGATAATACGGTCTCTCCCGGATATTGGGAACTTTCTCCATATTGAGGGACCAAATACAGGGCCGTAATTTCAGCTCCACTTCCAAACTCATTATAACAAGATACAGACCTTCCATTACCGGTATCATAACAATACAGCTCGTTGCCCACACCATAAAATATCGCTGAAGTGGTAAAAGAAACGGCAAAAGGCATATCTTCCTGTACCGCAAAACCGATTTTCTCTTTCTTCAAGGGTTTAAATCCGGACGGGGACATCAACACTTCGACAAAGTAATGGTCAGAAGTAGTCTTTTCCTTAAAAACACAATAATAGTGTGGATAATCCGTTCCGGCAAATCCACGGTCGGCATATACCAGATACAGATCGCGGAAATACCCTTCCGGCACTTCCACTACGCTGAACGAATTGGGCGGCCAACTTGTTTTCTGCAAAAACTGACTATGCTCGTTATCATAGAAGATATACTGCATCATCCCCATAAAAGTATACTCGCTCAACCGATAGTCCTGATCTACCGCATAGGCAGGCTGATACCAACCGACATAAGTCGACCGCTCATGAAGCTGTCCGTTGTTAATGATAAAATCATTGTATAAGTCTCCAAAAGCTGTCTCGTCATAATTAAAATAATTGGAATATCCGTATCCGTCGGGGTGTAATGGGTCGGGAGTCTGATAAAACAGTTCCGCATAATCCTTGAATTTCGTAAAATCTACCGGATTCAAAGCGCATCCGCCTTGTTCGTCATGACACATTACCGTCACAAAAGCCGGAATCGAATATCCTTTAAACATATAACATACCCGATAAGGGTTCCTCCCCAGATGTAAACCCGGGTTCACTTTCTCGTATACATCCTGTACCACTTCTCCCGATCGTTCCCAATAAGCCAGATTCGCATATCCGTTCAAATCACTTAAAACCAGTAATCCCTGTCCCAGTTGACTTTCTACCACCAATTTAAAAGGAACTTTGGTAAATATACCTGTCGATTTCTGAATCACTACAAAATAAGCTTCATATGTATCGGGATACAGATTTACGGGTGTCTGTATATTCAATTCTTGAGACAGGGTATCTATTTTTCCATTTCCCCGGTCGACATACCACAAATATTCCAAATCGTCAGCCGACACAGGCATCGTTTGGTTTATAACAGGCGACATACCCAAAATGGAGAATTGTGTCACCGTCTTGGTAGCCGCAATCCCGGTTACAGAGATTTCGTTGATGTTCCGATAAGTGTAATTTCCTTTGTCTTCCTGACAGGAAGTCAGAGTCAACAACAACAGTCCGATATAAATGATTGATTTCATCGCTTCAGATTTTAATTGATTTACCATGGTTCTATCACCTGATTATGCTCATCCAGTACAGGATAATTCTTAATAAAAAAATTCTTCAACTCCTGTCCCACTCCATAATACCAGAAATTGAAATCATTGTTCAGTTCATCCACCGAGGGGAGATCTTTTCCGGCAATCTGAATCAGACGCTTATGTTTCACCCGGCTCCACTCTCCGAATATCCAATCCTGCCAGGATTCCGGTTTTTCCAGCTGATTGGAAAACAGAATCTTCACAATCTGCCTCTCTTTGTCGCCTAATTCGAAATCGGCACTTTCAACCAGCTTCAAAGCCAATACAAAACTTTTAGACTGTAAATCAGCATCCTGATTGTAAAGTGTCACCGGAAAAACCGCTTCATAAGCATGAGCCGGAAAGATTGCTTCAGAGGGCAAAGAATAATGCTTCTCCGGTACAGCTGTCGTCAAATCATCGACTACTTCAACCCGAAAACGACGTTCATATTCGGTTGCTAAACCGGAACATTTCACCGGAACGTTCACGACAACCTTATCCTCAAAGGAATAAATAAACGAATACAGGATCTCATCAACTTCTTTCTTCTCATCGATATAAAAATACACAGAACCGATAGGATCCTCGAAGTCCTGTAATTTGTCCTCCCGACAAGCAGCAAATACCGGTATCAGGACCAACAGCGTATATAATTTCTTTTTCATAAGCCACTGAATTTAAATAATATTACCGAATTCTTTCTCCATATCCGGGACAGGAACCTGATACACCGGATCGCCGGTCTCCCGGATTTCTACTCCGTTCACCCCCGTAAACGAAGTCATCCCTTTTCTTTTCATGTAAAAGAACAACTGTCCCTCTCCCAAAAAATCTTTCGCATATTCTTTATAAATCTCATTTTCCAAATCGATCTGAGGATCCCGGGAGTCCAATATCGGGATAAACCGATGTCTTCTGACCTCATTCAGATATCCGAAACGGGTTTCAGGCTCTTCAGCACATTCTGCAGCGATATAATACACCTCACTCAAACGAATCAACGGCAAAAGCGAACCCGTGAAATATTTATTCAGAAACACTTCGTTTTCATTTTCCCGGCTTCCGAATTGGTTCTTTTTCCTTAAATCGGTAGATCCCAAAGAAGCGACCTCGAACAAGGTTTCTACTCCCGCCGAGGAGATTTTCAATTTCGTACTTCCGGCATTTTCAGAAAACCATTTTTCCGTTTGTTTTTTCAACAAGGTATTTTTCAGATAAATCCCTGAAATAATTTCTGAATAACACAGCGTGACTCCCATCGCATTCATTTCTTCCTGGGTCGTAAAATGGTAATCGGCCCCGATCACCTTTGTTGCATATTCCAACGCTTTCGATTTATCGCCTTTATAGAGATAAGCCCTGGCCAATAAAGCCGACACCCCATAATAATTCAACCGGTACTCCCGGTTTTGCCTGAAACCATTGGCTGTCATAAAATCAAATTCTCCATCTGGAATCCCTGTAAAATAAGGATCATTTACTTTCAACAAGTCAAAAGCCCTTTCCAGATCACCGATAATCCGCTCTAATGTTTTTTCTACGGTCAATTGAGGAAAAGGAACTGTAACCACAGCATCGACATAAGGAATAGCCGGTTTACTCATTCCTCCGGCCGGTGACGGACCGAACAAGCGCAGCAGATCTAAATGTAACATCGCCCGCAAAGCCCGGGCTTCAGCCTCTACAATCTCATAATTTCCTTCCGGGAAAAGCCCCCGGTTTCCTTCAAGATGTTTCAGTATATTATTACAATTCGCAATCTGAGTATAAGCTTTTTCCCAAAGAGGTTCGAACAAAGTTTTACAATTGTTCCAATCATAACTGACCGCATACAAATAGGCCGATCCTCCTCCCGTCGTATTCGAAATCGAATAAGTCTGTGCCAACACATCGACTAATCCGAACTGTAACTCCCCACCATACAATTCCGGATCACTTAAATTCAGGTATACCCCCATCAAAGCATTATAGAACCCCTGATCTGTCGAAAAGAGTTCCTTTTGTTTGACTTCCGTCTGCGGATTCACATCAAACCAACGATCACAGGCTGTCAGGCAAATCAAAGCCAATATATTCCATATCCATATTCTACCTTTCATCTTATCCTCCTTTCTTAAAAACGAATTTGTAATGAAGTTGTAAATGTCCTTGCAAAGGGATAATCCAATCCCCGTTCAGCTTTCATAGTCGATATCCGGAATAAATCAGTCATGTAGAAAGCCAATTTCAGATACTTGATACGAAGTGGTTCCAATAGCCGGGGATTAAATTCATAAGCAACATTCAAGGACGTCATATTCAAATAATTATTCTTTTGTACAAAACGGGAAGTCGGACGAGTAACCGAAGCATCTTTCACATCTTTAAAAAAAGTTTCGTCCCCCGGCTTATGCCATCGGTCATATAACACCCGCCGGTCACAATTATAATGTTTATCAGCATTTTCCACCCGATCTACCAAAGTTTGATTGTATGCCTTCTCTCCTAAACTATAATTCACATAAGTATTCAGAGAAAAACCACGGTAAAAAATGCCCAAGCCCAGATTTCCGTATAACCGGGGATCGGTCGTTGCCTCGGCAACATAGTCATCTGCATTCCAATCATAGGTTCTTTTGCCATTTTTATCTAAAAACAATTCTTTCCCATTCGCAGGATCGATACCCAATGAACGTACCACCCAAATTGTATTCAGCGATTGGCCTTCGACATAACGGGCCATCACTTTATTCTCTACCTGTTTGTCTTGCTCTTCATTAAAAGCTTTCAGTGAATTAGAGATTTTCTTCAATTTATTATTATTCTGGGCTCCGTTAACACTCAACATAATATTGAAATCTTCTTTTTTCACGACAAATCCCCGGAGAGTAAACTCCCAGCCTTCATTAACCACTTCCCCCAGATTTTCTTTATAAGAAGGAAAACCCAAAGAAGGAGGCAGAGTCACATCGGTAAGACTATTTTCAGACAGTTTGTGATAATAATTGAAAGTCAAGGTCAACCGATCTTTCCACATCCCCAGGTCCAGTCCGAAATTCTTCTGTACTGTACTCTGCCATTTCAGGTCATCGTTTCCTAAAGCCAGCATCTCGGCACCGCTACCGTAGCCATACCATTTGTCGGTAATAAACCGATAAGTCGTCATCGCCTGATAAGGATTAAAATTCTGCCCTCCGGTCACCCCATAGGAAGCCCGGAGCCGAAGTAAACTGACCCATTCCAGCTTTTTGAGAAATACTTCATTATGCAAGTTATATCCGACGCCGGCCGACCAGAAAACAGCCCAGCGTTTGTCGGCTCCGAACCTGGAAGAAGCATCTGCTCTAACCGAAAAGTCGGCGAAATAGCGATTGTCATATGTATAATTCAAATTCCCGAAAAATCCGGCCATTCGGCTCAACTCACTGTTACCGGTCGGTTTCTTTTCAGGATGATAGTCCAATCCGAACCCGGGATCATTCAACTCATCCGCAGGAAAACCCAACACACTATATCCATGCGAACGCAAATCCGTAGAAGAAACGTTATACCCACCGTTAAAAGTAACGTAGTTCTTCTTTACCATTTTGGTATAAGATACACCCAATACAGCTTCATATCCGATGCTTTTAGAGTTCACAACATCGTAAGTTCCCCGCCGGGCCATATCTTTCTCCCGTTTAAAATCCGTATGAAAGGGAGATTTAAATACCTCTTCTTCCTCATTCCTCACAGACACAGAAGCAGAAGCTTTTATCCTTAATGCGTCTGTTACCCACCAATCGATACTGAAATGATCGGTCAGAAGATTATAAACCGACTGATCTTTATTATTCAAAGTAGTATTCCACAAGGGATTATACACATCCACCCCCGGATCGTCCATGATATAAACATATTGTCCCTGATCGTCGCGATAGCGGTAATACGGATTCAATCGGGTATAGGAACTGAAGCTCCCATAAGGTGAATTGAAAGCTTTCACATAATCATACGCCAACTGGTTCCGGAAGGTGAACTGTTTCAACCGGTATTGTAAATCCACATCGATGGCATAACGGTCACGTCCGGATTTTTTCATTACCCCATCCGAAGGGTTCATATTCAGGTGAAAAGCATAGCGAAAAGCTTCGTTTCCTCCATCCAATGTCAGGGAATGCTGATGGGATATTGCATTCTGCAATGGCTGTGACAGCCAGTCAGTATCGTAACCTTGCTGAATATTCTTCAACCGCCGGTTATAAGCCTCATCGAAATATCCAAAATATCCTGCTGCCACCTCCAGGTCCAGTTTTTCGCGGGCATTCAGTAAATCATAATCTGATAAATCAGGTGTCGTCAGGCTCAGATTCAGTGCATAAGCCACATTGATCTTTCCGGGTTCAGGTGCCCGGGTCTCGATCACGACAACACCGTTCGAAGCCCGGGAACCATAAATGGCGGTAGCCGAAGCATCTTTCAGGATCGTCAGAGTTGCGATCCGTCCCGGATCGAGGTCGAACACTTTTTCCACGCTCATCTCAAATCCATCCACGATAAACACCGGCATATTCGGATCCCCCTCATACTCACTTCTGACATCGGGAATACTGGAAGCCCCCCCGCAATTCAAACTTAGGCATTACATTGGGGTTAGAACCCGCCTGATTGTTATTCACTAACTTAAAGGAAGGATCCATCGAGGTGATGACCGAGAAAACATTCGTACTACTGATTTTTGCAATCTGATCTTGAGTGATCTGAGTAGCAGAACCTGTATAAGTTTTCTTGTTGGCACTATAATAACCGGTAACGACGACATCGCTCATCATCTCTACCTCATTCTTCATCACAATCTCCAAAAACGGCTGATTTTTATAAGCGATCTCCTGCTGCTGCATGCCCACGAACGACACCACTAAGATCAACGGATCGGTAACGGGAATTTCAAATTTGAAGTTTCCATTCACATCGGTAGCCACGCCAAAGGAGGTGCCTTTCAATTTGATTGTAGCTCCTGGTAAGGCTTGTCCTGCCTCATCTTTCACAATTCCCTGTACAACAATCTTAACTACCTGTTCTTGCTGGAGGTCTGATACAGAACGAATGACCACAAAATCCCGATCGATATCAAAGCGTACTTCCTGCCCGTCAAATATCTTTTTCAATGCTTCTTCAACAGAAACCGATTTCAATTCCACGCTTATTTTTTTATAAACATCGATGGCCGAATTATTATAAAAGAAATTCAAACAAGTCTGATCGGTAATTCGTTGCAATACCTGTTCGATAGTCGAATTTTCCATTTTCAAATCAATCGCGACATGCTGGGAATGAACTTTTGCCGAGACCTGCAACATGCCCAGCAAAACGAGTAATACTGTCCATTTCATTACAAATACCTTTTTTTTCAGCCATCCGTCTCCGAATAACCAGATACAACCTTTTTTTTTCATAACTTTGTCTTTTAGATTTACAATGTTCTTGTTTCATCGCTTACCGAAACAAGAATGAATGTGTGTAACCGGGAGAGTTGTGGGACTTTCCCGGTTATTTATTTTGCCAAAACAACAAAATCTTACCCTCACGCCTGTACTGCACCCGACTCGTCACTTCGATCATGTCCAGCAAATCTTCCAATGGTCTGAATTTCAGGATAGCTCCCGTAAAACACACTTTCCCGATTTCGTTATCAGCAAACTGTATTTCAACATCATACCAACGGGCAATCTGTTTACATATTTCGCCCAGAGGTGCATTTATAAATACAAATTTCCCTTCTTTCCAGGAAATATAGGGCTGTACGTTCACTTGTCTTTTCTGTATTTCGGACGAATCGCTTACAGCCTGTTCCCCCGGATAAAGCATCACCCCCCGATGCAGATAGTCGGAAAAAACCTCTACTTTTCCCTCCACCAGAGTTGTGTATAATTTCAATTCATCCGGATAGGCTTTCACATTAAAAGTAGTCCCCAATACTTTCACTCTCATTCCCTGAGTTTTGACAATAAACGGCAAAGCTGTATCAGGTTTTACCTCGAAGAAAGCTTCTCCGGTAAGTTCCACCACTCTTTCCCTGTCTTGAAAAACTTCAGGATAAGTTAAGCTGGACGCAGCATTCAACCAAACCCGGGTACCATCGCTAAGTGTCAGCCGATATTCTCCCCCTACCGGTACTTCCAATCTATTTTCCCGGACTCCTTCTATTGCTTTTTCTTTTGCCCGGTATCTTAATACCCTATTGGAGTCCAACCAAATATCATTCACTTCCGTACGCTTCAAATAAGTTTCCGCCATCTCCTCGCCCAATACTATTTTTTCCCCGGAAGCTAAATGCAAAATAGCCCGGGAGCTTCCCGCATCAACCCCATCTGTAACCTCGTCCAACCGATCGGCAAACCGGTAAGTTCCATAAATACCGAGCCCCAAAGCCACCAAAATCAAAGCAGCATATTGCCAGATCCTATGCCGTAATCTCTCCATCCTAGCCCGCCGGCTTTTCACCTTTTGCAAAGCCAGTTCTATATCGGGCTCAAAAACGATTTTCGCTTCTTTCGAACGAAGGGATATGGATTCGATTTCCTGAAACAAACTGCGATGTGCCTGATCTTCTGCAAGCCAGCATTGGAATTGTCGTTCTTCGGCCGTTGTCAATTCATGATTTAATTTCCGGACTATAAATTCTATTTCATCTTCAGGATTCCATTTCATACGTTCGACTCTTTTTATAATAGTACTAACGAATCCCAAAACAGGGTGAAAAGATTGATAATTTTAACAAAAAAATATTACACAATACTGAAAAGTAAATGGAGAAAAGCAGTTTATCGGCTGAAAAAATGCCGGCTTAAATAAAAGACGAGCAAGAGAGCATGGTAAGGACGTAATTTTTCTCTCAATATTTTATAAGCTATTTTCATCTGTGTTTTCACCGTATTGACCGAGAGATCCAAATAAGTGGCTACCTCCTGATATTTCATTTCTTCCAATACGACTAATTTAAAGATGACACGACACTGAAAAGGTAACTCTTCGATCATCCGGCGTATAATCTGTAAGCCATCGGAGTCAGAGGATATTTCTTCTGTATATGTTTTTCTCGAATCCACCTCATCCAATTTCACGTGTTCCTTTTTGTTTTTCAAAAAGGTATAACAGGCATTACGTACAGAGACATATAAATAATGATCCAATTGCTGGCTTTCGTCGATAAACTTTTTCCGGGTCCATATTTTTTCAAAAATTCCCTGCACCACATCTTCTGCCATCATCGGATCATTCAAAAAAGAACAGGCAAAACGACATAAATCCTGATAAAACAACCGAAACAAAGAATCGAAAGCAGATTCTTTACCTGCTTTCAATTCCCGTATTAAAATAGAATAATCTTGATTACGCATTATCTTTTCCCCAAGTCAGTACACAAAGATAATGATTTTATCCTATAGTGCTTTCCGGATTCGAACCAATTTCTCCAGCAATCCTTCGAGCAAATCCAGACGCAACATATTCGCACCGTCCGATTTCGCATTTTTCGGATCAGGATGAGTTTCGATAAAGATGCCGTCGGCTCCGACAGCTATTCCGGCTTTAGCGATGGTCTCGATCAACTGAGGTTGTCCGCCGGTCACCCCGCAACTCTGGTTAGGTTGTTGCAAAGAATGAGTAACATCGACAACGACAGGACATTGACATTCTTGCTGCATGATCTTGATTCCTCTATAGTCGACCACTAAATCCTGGTATCCGAAAGTCGTCCCCCGCTCGGTCACCATCACATTTTCGTTTCCGGATTCACGCACCTTATCGACAGCAAAACGCATAGCATCGGGAGATAAAAACTGTCCTTTCTTAATATTCACCATCCGGCCTGTTTTCGCTGCCGCTACCAGTAAATCGGTTTGCCGGCAGAGAAATGCCGGGATTTGGAGAATATCGACATATTCCGCAGCCATAACGGCATCTTCAGGACTATGAATATCCGTCACCACCGGTATTTGAAAATCTTTCCGGATCTTCGCCAATATTTTTAAAGCCTTTTCATCCCCGATTCCTGTAAAAGAATCCAAACGGGAACGGTTGGCCTTTTTAAAAGATCCTTTGAAAACATAAGGAATCCCCCATTTATCGGTGAGCTCGGAAACATGTTCCGCAATCTTGAGTGCCATTTCTTCGCCCTCGATGACACAAGGACCGGCTAATAAAAAAAACATCTCTTGTCCAGTCATTTCATTCAATATTTTCATATATATAGGATTTTAGGGCCACACACCCATTTCAGGTTAATATTTCTTCTTCCACCAGGCTTTCAGTCGTTCCAATAGTTTCAGTTCAGCGGCATTTTGCTGAGGTTTATAAAATACCTGCTGTTTCAGTTCCTGCGGCATAAACTCCATTTCTACAAAATTACCCGGATAATCATGAGCATATTTGTAATCTTTCCCATAGTTCAGTTCTTTCATCAATTTGGTCGGAGCATTCCGCAAATACAAAGGAACGGGCAGGTTTCCGGTTTGTCTCACCGTCGCCATCGCTTCATTGATCGCCATATAAGCCGAATTACTTTTAGGAGAGGTGGCTAAATAAATCACACATTCCGATAAGGGAATCCTGGCTTCGGGCATACCGATTTTATGGACAATATCGAAACAGGTATTGGCCAGCAACATCGCATTCGGATTGGCCAATCCGATATCTTCAGAAGCGGAAATCAGCAAACGCCGGGCGATAAACTTAGGATCTTCTCCCCCTTCCAGCATCCGGGCCATATAATACAAAGCCGCATTCGGATCACTTCCCCGGATCGACTTGATCATGGCAGAAATAATATCGTAGTGCTGTTCCCCGTCTTTGTCGTACATCAACGGATTTTCCTGTAATTCTTTGCATACCGTATCGTTATCGATGAGGATTTCCGGTCCCGGCTGGGCATTCACCACCAATTCCAGGATATTCAACAACTTACGGGCATCCCCGCCACTAAAGGAAATCAGGGCTTCTTTCTCCTTAACGACGATATTTTTTTCTTTCAGATAAAAATCTGTCGTAACCGCACGGTCTATCAAGCCTTCCAGATCGGCTTTCTCCTGAGATTTCAGGACATATACCTGACAACGGGACAATAAAGGCGAGATCACCTCGAACGAAGGATTCTCGGTCGTCGCCCCGATCAGGGTAACGGTTCCCTTTTCGACTGCGGCCAATAAAGAATCTTGCTGTGCCTTGGAAAACCGGTGGATTTCATCGATAAAAAGTATCGGATTAGGCGTATTGAAAAAACGCTGGCTTTCCGCTTTTTGTATCACTTCACGCACATCTTTTACTCCCGAACTAACGGCACTCAGGACATAAAACGGACGTTTCAGCTGTTCGGCGACGATCATGGCCAAGGTCGTTTTACCGACTCCCGGAGGTCCCCACAAAATAAAAGAAGAGACCACCCCGGATTCGATCATCTTACGCAACACTTTCCCTTTTCCTACCAAATGTTGCTGACCGATATAATCATCCAGCGTCTTAGGTCTCAATCGCTCTGCTAAAGGTTTATTCTCCATAAAAAATCCGTATCTTTTTACAAAGATACGGATTAAATCTTTCATTCTCCTGCATCCACTCTCATTTTTTAGAGGTGCCGCTCTCCAGAATACTCACAATAGAGAATAAACAAAAACAGATCGCTCCTAACCCGACCAATACCCGGGCCGGAACAAAAAATGCATTGTCATACAACCCTTCCTCAAACAGAAAGGCAGCTAAAAACAAACACAACAAAGCAGTCAGTACCGGAATCAACGGAATCCGGTTGGCTAAAGCAAAACTCTGTTTCCACACTTTGGCCAACAAAATTACTTTACTGGAGATGCTGAAACAAACCAATCCCAAGCCCATCATGATGAAACCGGTGGTATTGGCCACATTCCCGGCCATAGCAAGAATAACGACCAATCCCCAGATAAAAGCCACCGTTCCCATCACCAAAACCAATTTCGGCCAATTTTTACGGTCACTTTCTCCATAAGTATTCCGGATCTGTTTGGCGATACTGGCCACCAAAGCAATCAGGCTGGTACAAATACAAGCCAATCCTCCCATCACAGTACCGGCTACCAAAAAATAAGCCCCTTCACCGATCCGGGATAACAACACAATCGCCCAAACCCAGGCGGTCAAGGAAAACAATAAAGTCAAACCGATCAGTACATTCTGTGTCATTGCAGAAAAACCTTCTTTATTGACTTCATTCGCCGCATTAGCCGAATTGGCCGGTATTAAATAAAATTTTGTAGAAGAAGTTGCTGCTGTAGAAACGCAAGCTGTGATCAAACCGACTCCGGCCACGACATGGCCTGAAACAATGAAATTGGAATTTTCAGCAAAACCGAAAATCCAAATCCCCGATGCTATTGTTAAGAAAGCTACAACATATCCGAAACCGGGAATAATATATTTTAAAACCGTATGGAATTTATGGATCAATTGCCGGATAATAGTTGCAGCAGTCGCAAACAAAGCCAGACCAATAGCTCCCAGAAAAAAAACAACAGGTCCGGCAACCTGCCTGGCTCCATCGTCTCCATACAAAAAAATAAACCCGCCGAGAAAAAAACAAATAAATGCCATCACAACGGGAATTACCCGAAACAAAATACTGATACCGTGATTCATAATTCAATATTTGAAAATTAAACTCACACGGTATACGGAAAGCTCCGGATAAAAGTTCTTCGGTTATTTTGTATCGATTTATTAATGAACCGGTTCTATTCCAGCCCATCGCTAAATCGATACCTAAATATCTGATCCAATTTCTTTTATATCAAATCACATAAAGCAGCAGCTCCCGCAATAATTGCAGTCGTTGTATCGGCGACCGTCATGATAGAAGCATTGATCCCGTTGGCTTTCATATATTGACTGATCAAAGGCAGGAAATACTGTTCGGAAAGTACCATACCTCCTCCGATCACCAGCATATCGGCATTAAATCGGGTCATAAAGGGCACCATGATCTCTCCGAAAGAATTCGAAAATTCGCGGAAGACCTGCTCGGTCTCTGTTTTATATTTACCGGCCTGGTATAAATCGATCATTCCTTTCACCCCGTGAATCGCCTCTCCGGTCAATTCGGCAAAACGCTTTTCGAACCAGCGGGTAGAAACATAATCCTCAGCGATCACCCCACGGAACGGATAATTCCACAGTTCTCCTCCGATAGGCACTCCGGGGCCATAAGTAGCATAACAACCGTCTACGATAAAACAAGCTCCGAAACCGGTACCCAAAGTCACTCCGATCAAATGGCGGTCACGGCTTCCGTTCAATCTCCAGGCGCCCATACCGAAAGCAGCGGCATCGTTCGTAAATAAAATAGAAGAAGGCAGGATGCCTGTAACACGGCTCAACTCCTGACGGATATTCAGTCCTTTCAGAGAAGCGAATTTGTGATCGGCCATAGCGATCCCCTGCACAAAATCGAAAGGTGATGGCATAGCGACTCCAATTCCACGGATAATCTTACCTGCCGCTTTACCCATACACTCTTTCAACGCTTTTTCCCAAGCTGCCAGAATAATACCGGCACTTTGATTTTCAGCCACTTTAACTTCGGCATACGTATTTTCGATCAAACTACAGTCGCTCAAATTAACAAGCTGACAAGCAATGTGTGACCCTCCGATATCCACACCCAGCACATAAATATCTTCCATTATCTATTCTTTTATAAGTTTAGTAATTCATTGAAGTACAAATGTGAAAATTTATTTCCACATATCAAATTTCTATCCTTTAAATATTCAGCCGGTAATGATCCACCATTTCCAGCAAGGCAGCCCCATAACGTTCCGCGACCTTTTTCCCGATCCCCGGTATAGCCAGTAATTCTTTCCCTGTTGTCGGCAGCGTGTTGGCCACCCCCAGCAAAGCTTTCTGCTGCAAAACGGTATAGGCCGGCAATCCCAGACGCATCGCTTCCTCCTTCCGCCACAAACGCAAGGCATTGTATAATTTCGGATGCAAAACATCTTCTCCGACCTCCAGTTTTTCGGTGGTCTTCCTGGCCCGGGGTTTCGGTTTTTCCAATACAGCCTTCGCTTTCGCCATTAAATAGGCCTTCACTTCAAACCCTTCTTTCACAGCCTCCAGAGTCTCTATCTTCACCCCCACTTCCAACCTCAATTTTTCCAAAGCTTCCCCGACTGTTTTACGTACGTCTTTATTATCGATTTCGGGTTGTGCACTCTCTAAGAAAGCTACGATATGCCGGCCGGTCTGTTCGCTGAAGTAAGCAACTCCTTTAGCTATCCTTTCCCCGACCTGCCGATCGGTATCGTAATTTGCAGCCCCTTCGATCAGACGCTCCAGCTGCATCTGAAATTTTTCTCCCACCTCCGTCAATTCGCTATGACACAACTCCCTGACCTCCCGGCAACGCTTGGTTAACTCGGGGTATAATTTCCACAAATGTTCTCCGAATACCCAAGCTACATGTTGCAGGCGTTTAAGTACACCACTATAATCGAACAGTTCTTTCAACAACTGTAAATAATAGGCCCTGCGTGCATCTTCCAACTGCATCGGTCCGGGCTGATTCCGGGAAACTTCATCCGTAAAATGCTTCACCACCTGATCGTTGATCAGAGCCTCGGGACGTAAAGGTGTTCCCAAAACCAACCCTTCCAGACTTTTACACCGGCTCAAAGCGACATACACCTGCCCATGCGTAAAGGCAGCTCCCGCATTGACAATAGCTTTTTCGAAAGTCAACCCCTGACTCTTATGAATGGTAATCGCCCAGGCCGTTTTCAAGGGATATTGTTTAAAACTACCTGCGACAGTCTCTGAAATTTCCTGTGTTTCAGCGTTGATACTGTATTTGGTATTGGTCCACTCTTCCCGGGTTACTGTAATCGCGTCCTTTTCGTCCCCGCACCTCACCAGGATATTGTCTGCACTGATCGCTGTAATCCGTCCGATTTTTCCGTTATAATACCGCTTCTCAGCCGACGAATCATTCTTCACAAACATAACCTGAGCCCCTTTTTTCAATACCAAATGCTGATCTGTCGGGAAAGCATATTCGGGAAAATCGTCTTTCACCTCCGCCGAATAGGTATAAGCCCTTCCTTCAAGCGCATCCAGTTTGCGGTTATTGATCTGCTGAGCCTGGTAATTATGAGTTGTCAGCGTAATATATCCTTCGGAATCATCCGGATTGAATCCGGGTATATATCTGCTGTTCAAGGCCTTCAAGGTAGCCAGATCCACCTGGTTATCCCGGATCTTATTGAGTAAATGGATGAATACCGAATCCGACTGCCGGTATACGTGAGTCAATTCGATACACTGATACGTGACCGTCTGCAATGCTTTGCTGCAAAAAAAGAAAGGAGACGGATAAATATGCTTCAATATCCCCCATTCCTCTTCTTTCACGACAGGTGCCAATTGCTGCAAATCGCCGATCATCAACAACTGTACCCCGCCGAACGGTTTGCTCCGGTCTCTGTAGCGGCAGAGCATATCACTCACCGCATCCAACAAATCTGCCCTGACCATACTGATCTCATCGATGACCAGCAAATCCATGCTCCGGATAATATTGATTTTTTCCCGTCCGAATTTATGGTTAAACCGTTTCTCACCCGAGCGGTTTTCTTCGGTTCTACCCGGAACATAAGGTCCGAAAGGCAATTGAAAAAATGAATGAATGGTAACTCCCCCGGCATTGATCGCTGCCACACCGGTAGGAGCGACAACAATCATTCGTTTAGGCGAACGTCGCTTCAACTCCCGTAAAAATGTCGTTTTTCCTGTACCGGCCTTACCGGTCAAAAAAATACTGGTACCGGTATATTCCAGAAAATTAAAAGCAAGCTCTAATTGGGGATTCGTTTCCATATCGACGCAACATCATAGTGCAACAAAATTACGAAATTTAGGGCCATAGCCAAAAATAGTATTTCCAAAAGTGTGTAAATCTCAGTAATTTTTATTTTTGTAATGACGAATTTCAAAATTTCCGACAATTTTACGATAGTGTTCCCCCAATAGCTCATCCCCGTCCCCGTAGGCTATAAAAAAAGCCGGATAATATCCGGCTTTTAAAAAGTGAGCGAAAAACGGGACTCGAACCCGCGACCCCGACCTTGGCAAGGTCGTGCTCTACCAACTGAGCTATTTTCGCATAATTTCAAACAACTGTTTCGTTTTGACGGTGCAAAGATAAGTGGATTTTATATATTTCTCCAAATATTTTGACAAAAAAAATCAACTATTTTTTCATTTCTCTGATTATCAAGGAGCAAAAATCAGCCGATCCTCGTAAGGACCGGCTGACTACTAAAATCAAACTACCTACTTCACCTCAATTTGTCTGCTCACTTTATCTTTCTGCTCCTTTTTCGGCAAAGTCACTTCCAGGATACCGTCTTTATAGGCAGCCTGCGCCTTTGCAACATCATATCTCTCTTCAGGTAGTTCGAAACTCCGGTGGAAAGAATAAGAAGTAAACTCCCTTCTCAGATATTTATCTCTGTCCTTCTCCTCTTTTTCTTCATTTTTTTCACCGGATATTGTTAAGATTCCATCTTTATAATCCAGGTGGATATCTTCTTTTTTCATTCCCGGAACTCTCAGTTCCAAGGCGAGTTCCTTTTCATCTTCTTTGACATTCAATGCCGGAACACCTCTTCTGTCCTCAAAAGCGGATAATCCGGTATTCAAAAAATCATCCAGAAAATTAGAATAAAACGGTTTGATCTCACTATTTCTTTTTACCATATTCATTGCCTTCCTCCTTTCAATATTTAATTATTTTTCTGATTACACCCTCTTGTACGCCCAATCGATGCAGTCAGTTTCGCCCGATTCATTAAATAATCGAAAATTGAAATTGAAAAACTGAAAATTAGCATATTTTATTGCCGTTTTCCTCATTATTCGTAACTTCGAAGCCCGTAACGATTTAAAAAGTTACATTTCAATTTTAAAATAATTTTGTTTACAATATGGCTATTATAAAGAAATTAAACGGACATACCCCTAAATTCGGGAAAAACTGTTTTTTAGCCGATAATGCAGCTATTATCGGTGATGTAGAAATGGGAAACGATTGCAGTATCTGGTTCGGCGCTGTGCTACGCGGCGATGTACATTCCATCCGGATCGGTAACAAAGTCAATATACAAGACAATGCCACCATCCACGCCACTTATAAAAAATCGCCGACAAACATCGGAAATAATGTCTCTATCGCACACAATGCCGTCATTCACGGGTGTACGATCAAAGACAATGTCCTGATCGGCATGGGGGCCATCGTGCTCGACGATGCTGTGGTTGAAAGCAATACGATCGTGGCGGCAGGCAGTGTAGTCACTAAAGGTACTGTAGTAGAATCAGGCTGGGTATATGCCGGGACACCGGCAAAAAAAATGAAACAATTAGGGGAAGAGTTATTGAAAGGAGAAGTTGAAAGAATTGTGAATGCTTACTCGATGTATGCAAGTTGGTACGAAGATGAAAATCAGGAAGCCGAATAAAATAAACCATAAAAAACAAAGCATATGAGCGTAATAGTTTCTCCTTCGCTTTTAGCCGCCGATTTTATGAACCTGGGTAAAGACGTGGAAATGGTCAATCGGAGTAAAGCCGACTGGATTCATCTCGATATCATGGACGGTGTATTCGTGCCCAATATATCCTATGGTTTACCTGTTGTATCCCAAATCAAGAAAATAGCCCGTAAACCGCTCGATGTTCATTTGATGATCGTACAACCCGAAAGATATGTCGAAGCATTTCACAAAGCCGGAGCCGACATCCTGACTGTTCACCTGGAAGCGTCTACCCATTTGCACCGTACGCTCCAACAAATCAAAGCTTTGGGTATGAAAGCCGGAGTCGCTTTAAATCCCCACACTCCTGTCAGCCTGCTCGAAGACATTATACAGGATATCGATGTGGTGCTGATTATGAGCGTGAATCCCGGCTTCGGAGGGCAATCATTTATCGAACATTCGCTCGAAAAGGTGAAAAAGCTCAAGGCACTCATTCAGGCTACCCATAGCCATACCCTGATCGAAATCGACGGAGGAGTAAATTTCGAAACCGGACGGGAATTGGTTGCTGCCGGCGCAAATGCGTTAGTTGCCGGAAGTTTTGTATTCAAATCCGAAGATCCGGAAGCGACTATTGCAGGATTAAAGAACTTAAAAACGGAGTAGGGCTTAGAACAGCATATTCAAATTTGAACCTAGTATTTCAGTAAAATGGCAGAAAGTATTATTAAAATGGAGGGGGGAGTAATCCGCCAACAAAAAAACACCATACTCAAAAATGTCAATATCGATATCGCAAGCGGTGAATTTGTCTATTTAATCGGTAAAGTAGGCAGTGGGAAAAGTTCCTTCCTGAAAACTTTATATGCAGAATTGCCATTAGAATATGGGAAAGCTGAAGTGGCCGGTTTTCAATTAAAAAAAATCAAAAAGTCACAGATCCCCTTGCTACGCCGGAAATGCGGTATTGTCTTTCAGGATTTCAAATTATTGATCGACCGGAATGTATATGAAAATCTGGAATTCGTCTTGAAAGCTACCGGCTGGAAAAATAAAAAAGCCATCAGGGAACGGATTGAAACCGTACTCACGAAAGTCGGTATGAGTGACAAACAAGCCAAGATGCCCCATCAGCTATCCGGTGGAGAGCAGCAACGTATCGTACTGGCCCGGGCTTTATTGAATGCCCCTCCCCTGATCCTGGCAGACGAACCGACGGGTAACATCGACCCGGAAACCTCCTATCAGTTGGTGGAATTATTAAAAGAAATCTGTGACACCGGTAAAACGATTATCATAGCTACCCACCAATACGACCTGATCGAAAAATTCCCGGGGCGGGTATTCTGTTGTGAACACGGAGAACTTTACGAAAAGACTCCGGCCAAGGCTTGCGAATGTACAGAGGAAGTGCTTCCCTTACCCCCGATAGAAGAGATTATCCCCGATCCTTCTTCCGAAGCCGGAACGATTGCCCCCCCCAATACGGAGAAGATACCTGAAGATACAACAGCGGTAAATAGCGAGCCAGAAACAGCTACGATTGTCGAAGTAACCTCAGAAACGGTCAATCTCACAGAAACGCCCGGACAAGCGGCGACAGAGATCGAAGATAAAACAACAAACGAAGATACCACCGGGGATATCATGACCCTCATCGGCAAACTCGACTACCCCGAAATCACCGCCTTCGACTACGAACTGGAGCATCTGCCCGAAATCAAACCGGAAGATCAAGAAGTCGCAGCCGAAGAAAATGCAGACATCCCGGAAATTCAGGAGGAGCTTCCGGAGAAAAAAAGAAAGAAAAACCTGCCTCCGGCATTAGATGTCGAACTTATCGACTGAACAACCACTCCAGAGATTGTCCCGAAGTGAGATTTCTCACTTTCGGACAATCTTTGTTCAGATTTCTACCTTCTTTTTAAACCACGCTCTTACGGATTCGTCATACAATTTCAGACAGGCATAAGCCATCATCACACAAAACGCTGCAATCAAAATAGTAGAAGGCCATACCGATGTCCAAGGCAAATGTCTCGGTGTTACCCAATTCCAATACAAATAGATAACCGGATAGTGAACAATATAAAGCGGATAAGAAATCTTTCCCATAAAATCACAACCTTTCGAGAACAGATTTCCGGATAACTTTCCGCCTGCTCCAAGCGCTACGATCAAAGGGAAGACAACGATCACACACAGAGCTTCATATAATCCATTCAACCAATAATGGTTTTTACCTCCTAAACGAGGCATAGCCAGAACGATGAAAAGCAATATGCTACACTTTTCAAAAGCATATTTTGTCCGGATCAGGAAGCCGGTCAATCCCCGGAAACATAGCGTCACTCCCGAAAAAGAAAAACACAGCCCCGATAAACATCCCCATCACCACCATCGGCTGCAACCGGATCAGACGACGCAAAAAAAAGGCGCCGATAGTCATCTTATTCCAACGATCGTCGTAAGCATAACCGACCACAAAGCCCGAAAGCACAAAGAAAAAATCAACGGCCAAATAACCATGATTGATCACCTGATCCAAGTGACCGGACGAATGAGCTTCGAATTTAATCTTCTGTTTTCAGCCGGACTTCGGAATCGCCGATCTCGATCAGTCTTTGTTTCAGTAAAGTCCCCAAAGCCTTTTTATAATTTTTCTTACTACATCCGAAAACCTTATAGATTTCTTCCGGCTCGCTTTTATCCGAGAGGTCCAGAATACCACCGTAATCTTTCAATTTTTCAAGCACCATACCGGCCAAACCTTCTATTTTTGCATATCCGGGCAATTGCAAGGTCACATCGATTTTCTCGTCTTCCCGCACTTCCTTAATATATCCTTTCATTTTCTGACCGATCTTCAGCGGCTGAAAAATCTCATTATTATAGATCAATCCCCAATGCGTATTATTCACAATCACATTGTATCCCAAATCCGACTTCCGGGCGATCAACACTTCTACTTCCTCGTAAGGTTCGTATTCTGGAAACACCTGATCCAGATACTTATCGATCTTCGTCGAAGCTACAATCCGGTCGGACGCTTTATCCAGATAAACATATACCAAATAGGATTTCCCTTCTACCATCGGATCGCGCTGTTCCCGGAAAGGCACCAGCAGGTCCTTCCGCAATCCCCAATCCAGAAAAGCCCCGACAGGACTAAGAGCTATCACTTTCAGGAAAGCAAATTCGCCGACCATTACATGGGGATGTTCCGTCGTTGCAACAATCCGGTCCTCCGAATCGAAATAAACAAAAGCCTTCACTTCATCATCCGGGAAACAATTGGCCGGGACATATTCTTTCGGCATAAGGATCTCACCGCGTTCTCCCCCATCCAAATAAACTCCAAAATCGACGATTTTAACTACCGTCAAAGTATTAAATCTTCCTATTTCAACCATGGCTAAATCAATTGAACGTTTTACTCCTGCTACCCGCGGCAAATATAAAGAATAAAACTCAGAATAATTTAAATCCCCGTAATGTTAATCTGCAGCTATCCGATATATTTACCGTATATACGAGCAAAACATTCGTAAAAAAATACACCCGACGGCAACACAAACCGAGCGAGAGGAGGAACAAACAGAAAATCCCTACAGGCACCTTCCCGGGGGAAGCTCAGGCCTGGTCGGCCGTTGCTGTAACCATAAAAAAGCGCCCGCAGGGTTTATGAACTTTACAAACCTTACAAACTTTTTATTTAAACGCCTTTTCGGATAATCCGGGCCCGTTCAGTTTCAATTTTTCAAAATATTCCGGTACAGGACGTCCCAACAATTTGTCGACATACATCCGGGCAATATATTGCGAAAGCATAAATCCGTGTCCACGCATTCCGACGAACAGTCCCAATTCAGGATCGACAATATAACGGGGTTCGGTATAATATCCGGCCCATACCGCTTGTATTCCTACGCCGGCCAAATCGGGAATCCATTCGGAGAACATCTCACTGACGATTTCCAGAAAAGCTTTTGTATTCACTTTCAGATTTTTATCGATACGCATAGCGTCGAGTTTCGGCGAAGCACAACCGATAATCTGACCGGTATAAGCAATCTGCTGCCCATAAACCGCAGAAAAACCTTTATAATCTTGCCGGTCGATCAACATATCCAGATTCGTCCCATGTTTACCCAACATCGGTAAACGGCGGGTAATGAAAGCCTGATGGCGTACAGGATACAAGCCGGCATCTATCCCCATGCTATCGCACAATTTACCGGCTCCGCTTCCCAAAGCATTTACAAAATGTTCGGTACGATACTCCACATATTTTTTGTCGTGGGTCTGTACCAATACACTGGTATATTTCCCCTCACGGCAAGCTTCGAGCACCCGGCAATCCTCCATAACCGTCCCTCCGGCAGCTATTCCCAGATTACGTACCAGGTCTACTACTTTTCCGGGAGTCGCCTGCCAGCAATCCTCCGATACCAAGGCCGAAATATATTTTTTAGGATTAGCATTAAAATATGGAGAAATCTCTTCCCGGAACTGCTTCGGAGCGATCATTTCCGCTTTCGACCAGGCTTTGCTGGCTTCCAGTGCTTTATAAGTCTCCTCATCGTGTGCAAAACTGATGTACCGGATAGGTTTGTAATCGATATTGGACAGATATTGTAATTCTTTAAAAATATGATGGTTCTGAGCCGCTATTTCTGCCAGTTCGGGCAAAGAGAAGGCCGTACGTCCACCACCGATATTTCTCCACGACGACCCCCGGTCGGCATTCACCAATACCGGATTCATACCTGCCTCTGCCATATAACGGAACAGCGAGCTTCCGGCGATACCTCCTCCGGCAATCAAAGCACTGACTTCTATCTTCTTGAAGGTATCCCGATTGGCTACCAGATAAGTATCTCCTTTTTTAGCAGGTGTGATCTCGCCCAAAGTCAATTGATTCGACAGCGGAGCCCGGGGAGTGGCATCTCCGACCAATTCGATTCCTCTGCTGCGAAGCGCTGTCCGCAAACGGGGAATACACCGTTTACCACGGCAGGGTCCCATGCCCAGGTGGGTCGTATGTTTGATTTCATCTATCGAAATAAAGGTACGGTCCCCGATCACTTGCAATACTTCTTCCAGTTTTACATCATCACAATGGCAAATATAGGTGGGCCCTGCTGTATCTTCCAACAAAGGTTTCGGCTGTAAAGGTTCCGGGTAATTGTCTTTCACAACGAATCCCCTGACGCGCGTCAGGGCATCCCCTTGTATTGTCAGGGATTTTACCCGGGCTACATTCGTTTTATTCGGCTTATGCAGAATCTTTTCGATCTTTCCTTCTCCCAATATCTCCCCGTTATTATTCACCAGATAGACTTCCGCCCCTTCGTGTGCTTCATATTCAATCGGTAAGAAAAGATTGTCTTTCCGTAAATCATAACCGAAAATAGCCAGTCCGGGACACTGATAAACGCATTCCATACAACCGATACACTTATCGTAATCGATTACCGGCACCGTAGAAGTCGAAGTTTTGGTAATCGCACCATGCGGACAGGCAAAGGAACACGGGTTGCAGGCAAAGCCATACAGGCAATCTGCCTGTACGAATCCCCGGGTCAGCCGTCTGGATTCTTCCGGCAAACGGGGTTCTTCCAGCACTTTCACCGGATGTTGCTGCGAATCGATGTATTCTTTGGACAACAGAAGGTAATCGTCATAATCCAGCCGTACACCCAGTTCCATCATAATCTGCATCGCCGTATGCCGTCCTTTCAGTACCGCACTGGTCCCTTCACCGATCCGGATCGCATCCCCGGCAGCAAAACAACGTCCGCCGAACACCTCTTTTCCTTTGGTGAGCAACTGATTATCCGGAATCAATCCGGTACAAATATTAATGACATCGATTCCTTCGATCACCTTTTCCGTACCCGGAACCGGACGGAAGTTTTCACACCGGGCGATCACCGCACCGACGATGCCATTATGTTCTTTATTCGGGATTGCCTTCAACAGCATATGCGAAGTCAGAATCGGAATAGCCAAACGCCTAACCCGGTTGGCCTGAACCGGAAATCCCCCTTCCCGGGGCATCGCCTCCAGAATAGCCTTGACATGCGCTCCGGCCTGCATCAGCTGATAAGAGGTCAGGTAACCGATATTACCGGCACCGATCGTCAGGACGTTTTTACCCAATAAAGTCAATTCGCTGTTCATCATTTTCTGTACTACAGCGGCAGTATACACCCCCGGTAAGTCATCGTTTTCGAAAGCCGGCATAAACGGTACAGCACCCGTTGCAACAACCAGGTAATCCGCATCGACAAAAAATATCTCTTCGGTCTGTATATTTTTCACGGCCACCCTTTTCCCTTCGAGCAGATCCCAAACCGTAGAATTCAGATAAATACCGTCGGTATTTTCTCCGGCCAATGTCCTGGCTATATCGAATCCACGCATTCCGCCAAAACGTTTTTCTTTTTCGAAAAAGAAAAACTGATGGGTTTGCATAGTAAATTGTCCTCCTGTCTTATCGTTATTATCGATAACGATATTATCCACACCATATTTATTGAATTCTTCCCGAACAGCAAGTCCTGCAGGCCCAGCCCCGATAATCACCACCGTCGTACGCAAAATTTTCTTTTTATCGGCTACCGGTTGTTTTACCTTTCTGGCCATAAAATCTTCGGTCACTTCCCGCACTTCCTTCACCCCATCCACTTTCGTAATACAAATCCGCCGGATTTTTCCATCCACCAACATTTCACAAGCCCCACATTTACCGATACCGCATTCCAGCGAACGTTCCCGCCCGTCCAGACTATGGCTATGCACCGGAAAGCCTGCCCGATGCAATGCTGCAGCTATGGTATACCCCTTCTCTCCTTCTACTTCCTGCCCGTTATATTTAAAGATGACTCTATCCCTTACCGGGACTTCCAACACCGGATGTTTTTTAATTTTTGACATAGTAACTGGTTTTAGATTAATAGCATGGGCAATTTAAAAGAAAAGAATAAAAAAAAAGCTGACTTTCGTCAACTTTCCTGAATTTTGTATACCGGTATGACAGGCATTTCAAATTTCCATGGGCAAACTAGTAGCTACTTTTTCAAACTCAAAATATCCTTCCACCCCTTGTCCGTCTTTACTTACTCCTTTAATCGTATTGTCATCGACCAATAGCCCGAACCAATGATCCAACTGATAGGTTATCGGAAACTCCGAATGAATGATGTCGAACTCGACGGCTTCCAGTCGCACTTTACGTCCTTCCAGTTCTCCTTTTAAAAACTCTTGTATCATATAAGAACTCTCTCCTTCGACTTTATCCGTAAACACGATCCTGCCGGCCAGCGTTTGTCCTTTCTGTTTCAGGTAAAGCTCACCTTCAGCGACACCGTAGCCGTAATTTTCGATATATCTCCATTTCCCTGTCAAATCCATCTTTTACCCCCTATTTCTGTTCTCTCCCTTTTGCTTCCTGCCAATAAACCTCCATCTCTTCCAGGCTCATATCCGATAAATTTTTTCCTGTCTCTTTCGCTTTATCTTCCACATAACCGAAACGGCGGATAAATTTCCGGTTTGTCTTTTCCAATGCATTCTCGGGATTAATACCGTATAAGCGGGCTACATTGATAATCGAAAACAAAAAATCCCCGAATTCCTGCTCCATCTTTTCCTGGTCGGCTTTCGCTATTTCTGTCTCGAACTCTTGCAGTTCCTCTTTTACTTTGGTCCATACCTCCTCCTTTTGTTTCCAGTCGAACCCGGCTCCCCGCGCTTTGTCCTGTATACGATAAGCCTTTACCAAAGCCGGCAATGACACGGGAACCCCTTCCAATACCCGGTGTTTCCGCCCTTTTTCCTTCAATTTCAACTGCTCCCAATTTTGCAATACCTCTTCAGCACTATCCACTTTCACCTCGCCATAAATATGAGGATGCCGGTATTTCAATTTCTCACAGATACTATTCAGCACATCGGTGATGTCGAAAGCTTCTTTTTCACTGCCTATCTGGGCATAAAATACGATATGCATCAACAAATCCCCCAATTCTTTCTTCACTTCGGCCATGTCTCCTGCCAGAATAGCATCTCCCAATTCATACACCTCTTCGATCGACAAAGCCCTCAACGATTCCATCGTCTGTTTTCTATCCCAGGGACACTCGACGCGAAGTGTTGCGATCACTTCCAGTAATTCGGCAAAAGCCTCTTTTTTCTTTTCCAGATCTTCCATAAATAACTAGTCAAAGAGGTTATCTCTACCTCCTTCCGGGACAGCTTACCCGACAGCCTCATGCATTTCTCACCAATTCGTGGCTGCAAAAATAACGTATTTTTGTGATTAAAAAAAATCGGTATCTGCCCTCACATATCATAAAAAAGGTAGTACCTTTGTTATATTTATTGAAGATTGCATGATTGAGAAAAGAATAAGTATAGGGAATATAGATCCCATTGATTTCTACGGAGTTAACAATTCAAAATTCAATCTATTAAAAGAGTATTTTCCCAAACTGAAGATCACAGCCCGGGGAGATGAAATTATTATCCAGGGAGAAATCAACGATATAGAAATTTTAAATACTAAAATCATTGCTTTACTCGAGCACTACCACCGTTATAATATGCTCACGGTAGCGAATCTGAAACGGATCATCCTGGAAGATCATGTTGTCGCCGATCCGGAAGATACCGAATCGGTGATTTTATACGGGAATGCCGGTAAAGCGATCCGTGCCCGTACCTCCAATCAGCGTAAACTGGTAGAACTGGCCAAAACCAATGATTTATTGTTCGCTACCGGTCCTGCCGGTTCGGGTAAAACCTATACAGCGATCGCCCTGGCTGTAAGGGCTTTGCGTAATCGTGAAGTGAAACGGATCGTGTTAAGCCGTCCGGCTGTCGAGGCCGGTGAAAACCTGGGATTCCTGCCCGGAGATATGAAAGAAAAGGTAGATCCTTATCTTCAGCCTCTATACGACGCCCTGTCGGACATGATTCCGCCCAAAAAGCTGGAAGAATATCTGGAATCCGAAATTATCCAAATAGCTCCGCTGGCTTATATGAGAGGACGCACGTTAAACGACTCTTTCGTAATCCTCGACGAAGCCCAGAATACGACCCGCAATCAGTTGAAAATGTTTTTAACCCGAATGGGGATCAGTGCAAAATTTGTAATCACCGGTGATATGAGTCAGATCGACTTACCCCGGCGTGGAGATTCGGGCCTCATTCATGCTTTCAAAATCCTGAAAGACATCAAGGGCATCGCTTTCGTGGAATTTAATTCCGACGATATCGTACGTCACCGGCTGGTGAAGGATATTGTAAAAGCTTACAATGAAGAGCAGGAAGAACGGCAAGGAAAGAATGAAGAATAAATAGATTAAATTTTTAATATAATTTCTATGGATGCTATTGTAAAAACAGATTTCTGTTTCCCGGGACAAAAAAGTGTGTACAAAGGGAAAGTGCGTGACGTATATGATATCAATGATGAATATCTGGTCATGGTGGTTTCAGACCGAATTTCGGCCTTCGACGTCATATTGCCGGAAGGAGTGCCTTACAAAGGGCAGGTATTGAATCAAATCGCATCTAAATTCCTGGATGCAACCGCAGATATCGTTCCGAACTGGAAAATAGCCACACCGGACCCGATGGTTACTGTCGGACATAAATGCGAACCGTTCAAAGTAGAAATGGTGATCCGGGGTTACCTGACCGGAAGTTCCTGGCGGGCTTATAAATCCGGAGAACGTACCCTTTGCGGTCTGCCCTTACCCGAAGGAATGAGAGAAAATCAAAAATTCGACTCTCCTCTGATCACTCCCACGACAAAAGCCGATGAAGGTCATGACGAAAATATTTCCAAAGAAGAAATCATCGCTCAAGGCTTAGTTAGCCGCGAAGATTACGAGCTGATGGAAAAATACACCTATGCCTTATTCCAACGCGGGACAGAAATTGCAGCCGAGAAAGGATTGATTTTGGTAGATACCAAATATGAATTCGGAAAGAAAAACGGTCGGATTTACCTGATCGACGAAATCCATACACCGGATTCTTCCCGTTATTTCTATGCAGAAGGGTATGAAGAACGTTTCGCCAAAGGTGAAAAACAAAAACAATTATCCAAAGAATTCGTTCGTGAATGGTTGATGGATAACGGCTTTCAGGGACAAGCCGGACAAAAAGTACCGGAAATGACTCCCGCAGTAGTTGCCGGAATTACCGATCGTTACATCGAATTATATGAACACATCACAGGCCAGAAATTCGTAAAAGCCGATTCTACCCATGTGCTGAAACGAATCGAAGACAATGTCAACGCTTGTCTGAAAACTTTATAAACCAACCGCTTACCGTCAAAACAGGGGTTCTGCATGCAGGACCCCTGTTTTACTACCACCGGCCGGGCAAATCACATTATTTCACCACAAAGCCGGAGAAATCGTTGCTCAAAAATTTTTTCAATTCCTCGGGACTCACTTTTACTTTAAAACTTCCGTCTTTAAAGAAAGTGATATTTCCGGTTTCTTCGCTCACGACAACCACATAAGCATCGCTCACCCCACTGAGTCCCAAAGCAGCCCGATGCCGCAATCCCATACTTCCGGGAATATCCCGGCGATCGGAGACCGGAAGAATACAACGGGCGGCTAAAATCTTATTTTCATTGATGATAACGGCTCCATCGTGTAAAGGCGTATTCTTGAAAAAAATATTTTCAATCAATTCATCGGTCACCTTCGCTTTCATCATGACCCCTGTCTGGGCATAATTGTACAATTCGGTATTTTGCTGAAAAACAATCAAAGCCCCCGTCTTCGAAGCCGAAAAATTCACACAGGCCTCGACGATAGCATCCGATACATCTTCCTTGATCACAGGCTTGGCAAACAATTTCTCCAGATTGAAAATATTCTGCAAATTATATTTACTACCCACCAGCAATAAAAACCGGCGGACTTCCTGTTGAAAAACGATCAGCAGGGCGATCATTCCCATACCGAAAAACTGCCCCATAATGGAGGTGATCAGCTCCATATTCAACGCCCTCACCAACAACCAGGCCACATAAAACGTAAAAATTCCGGCAAAGATATTAATCGCTACCGTCCCCTTCACCAAACGATAAATCTGATAAAAAATAAAAGCAACGATCAGAATATCCAGTATATCGAAAAAGCCGAGCTTGATAAATAACAACATAGGTCCTTAAACTTATTTCACCATACAAATCTAAATAAAATTTCAGAATATACGGTACATTCTGTATCTTTGCCGTAATGAAATTACAAAATAGGATCAGAACACATTAAAACTTTTTATTATGCGATATTTTATGACTCTTCTATTTGTGCTCCTCGCTTATGCAGTATTTGCACAAAACGACCCGAAAGCAAAAGAAATATTGGATAAAGCAGCTGCAAAATTCAAAGCTTACCCGGCAGCAGAAATCGACTTTACCCTAACGATGGAAAACCCCAGCGAAAATATCCATGAAATGCACGAAGGAAAAGCCTGGATGAAGGGAAATCTTTATAAACTCAACGTGATGGACGTTGAAAACTATTACGACGGGAAAAATATCTATACCTATATGCCGGAAGTACAGGAAGTCAACATCAAAAATCCCAATGAAGAAGAAGAAGAGATGTTGAATCCGACGACACTTTTCGATATCCACAACCAAGGATTCGACCAAAAACTGGTCAGCACGGGCAACGACATAACCTACATCGAACTTTTTCCTACAGATAAAAGCCGTAACTTTACAAAAATCGGTATCTGGGTAAATCCGGCCACTTCATCGATACAAAAAGTAACCTCTTTCGGCAAAGACGGAAACAATGTCCTGATCACAATTAAATCCATCAAACAAAGTTCACCCGTACCTGCCGATTCATTCTTTAAATTCGACCCGGCTAAACATCCGGAAGTAGAAGTTATCGATCTCAGATAAAAATTTTATCCCATATAAATTACAGTATTTACATATTATTTATACCTATAAATTTAGACTTATTTTTTCTATACCGTTCCGATTCTGAACTGCCCCCCCCGAAAAGTTGGACAGATTACATTAACCTATTATAGAATCACGGGGACGGGGCAATTGTGCGAAAGTTTCGCACAA
>OLFX01001234.1_pt1 | contig 31008 bp, 21 predicted proteins | sample 1605091 | NCBI WGS metagenome assembly OLFX01 (sample SAMEA3888906, study PRJEB22519) | human gut metagenome | biome: human gut; feature: human-associated habitat; material: faeces | place: Denmark | collected 2012 | reverse complement strand
GCTTGTCGCGGAATGTTTCTGTGCTGCTGTGATTGAAAAATAACTCCGCAACAATAGTCTGCCCGTTTCTCTGCGTCGTGATGATACTGTCGGGGGTCTGTTCTGCCATAGGCAGCTCCTTTCTCCGGGCACAAAAGAGGGACTTCCCGTAGCCGGAAAATCCCTCTTGGTTGTCGGTTATTCTGTTTTACTGTGCGGGCTGTGCGGCGGCGGTCTGCGCCTTTCTCCTTGCCCGGTATTCCCGCGCCTTGATACGCTCATACTCCCGCTGCTTTTCAAGGTTTCGCGCCCGGTACTCCCTTGAATACTTCCGGTGGTAGGCGCGGCTCTTTTCCTTTTTGGCTTCTTCGATTTCTTCCCGCATTTGCCGGATTTCCTGCTCTGTCGGCTCTGCAAGCTGCGTTACTTCGTTCTCAAATCTGCCGATATAGTTGAAATATATGCTGATGTGCTGGATTGCGTATCTCGCCCTTTTCTGGTCGCGCTCATGCACTTCAATCCGGCTGATAAACTCGTTGAGAATGGCGGGGGTAAGCTCGGTAAAGGCGGCATGGCGTTCCGTCAGCTTCAAAAACTTCTGCGCCCGTCCTCCCGCGTTCTCATAAGCGGATAGCTGCTCTTGGAGTATGGAAAGCTCCGTTTTCAATGCGTAGTATTCTTCTGAATACTTCTGCGACATTTGCTCGTAGCGGTCTTGCGGGATAGTGCCGAGGGCGTTGTCCTCATAGAGCTTGTTCAGCACCTTGTCGATCTGTTCAAGGCGCGTCGTGATTTGTGGGATACGCTTCTGCTGCTTTTTGGTCTGGTCGGTCTGCTGCATGGCAAGGTTCTTTTTCACTAAGGCTTCAAACTCCGCCCGGTTGCTGATAGAATAGTCCTCGATTTTCTTCAGCACTTCCGCGATGGTCTGCATGAGCAAGTCCGCGTCCATGATGTGCGGGGAATGGCATTTGGGGTTCTTGGCTTTCCCCTTGTGGTACTCGCTGCAATAGGCAACGTGCCGCTTGCCGCCGTTTCTGTAATCTATGCGGATGTGCATTTTTGCGCCGCAATCCTTACAGAAAAGCAAGCCCGACAAAGGGTGGATTTCCCCGTCCCCGTTGGGGCGTCTGACGGGCGCGTTTTCCAAAATCCGCTGTGCGGTTTCAAAGTCGGCGCGGTCAATAATCGGCTCATGCACATTTTCGGTTATCTGCCATTGGCTCCGGTCTACATAGTGGTTCCGCTTGTCCCGGAAATGCTTTGTAGTCTTGAAGTTGACTACATCGCCGCAATACTCCTGCCGTGTAAGGATATGGGTCAAAGTGGCTTTGTTCCACTTGTAACGGTTATCCTCATTGAGCGCCCTGTTTTTGCACGTTCCCCGCCCGCGCTCTTTCATGTAGAATGTGGGCGTTGGGATTTGCGCCTGCGTCAGATATACGGCGATTTGGTTGCGGTTTTTCCCGTCCAGAAACAGGCGAAAAATCAAACGGACAACTCCGGCGGCTTCCTCGTCGATTATCCAAAAATCCTTGTTGTCCGGGGATTTGACATAGCCATAGAGAGCTTCGGTGGCAATCGGCTTTCCACTCATGCCCTTCGTCTTAATGCCGGTCTTTACTTTCTTGCTGATGTCCTTTGCGTACCACTCCGACATGATGTTGATAAAGGGCGCAAACTCCAATGTGTCGGGCTTCTCGCTGTCAATGCCGTTGTTGACCGCGATAAAGCGCACATTGTTCCGTCTGAATATCTCCATAGCGTTGCCGACTTGGAGATAGTCGCGCCCCCAGCGGGTCATGTCTTTCATAATACACACGCCGATTTTACCGTTTTCTACGTCCTCTATCATGCGGGAGTAGGCGGAGCGGTCGAAAAATCTGCCGCTTTCATCGTCGTCAATGTAGTGCCGGATATTCGTCAATTTTAGCTGTCTGGCGTAGCTTTCCAAAAACTTCTTCTGGTTCTGTATGGAGTTGCTTTCGCCGCCGTCCCTGTCCTCGTCGCCTACGGAAAGGCGGGAGTAAAGGGCTGTGATTTTGTTGTAATCATTCATGTGCATATCCTCCTGTGCGTCCATGTAGAGTTCTTTACACTTAAGATTATGCACTCCAGCGGGCAGAACCGTATTCCACGTTTTTGCGGTACTTTTTGGCGTCCTTTCCTTTGAGATACACCGCCAGCCGCACAATGACCGCACCGCCAAGACCCACCAGCCAGTCCATCGCCGCACCGGGCCACATGCTCTGAAAGGCCAAAGTGAAACCTTCACTTAGCCCCAGCAGTTTTTGCGAAGCATCCGCTCCGGGAGCCAGCCGCACCGCCTGGCCCAGCTTTGCGAATACAAAAAGGAACAGAAGGTAAGGCAGGTGGAGGATCACCTGCTTTTTCAGGGTGTCGGTATCTATCTTCAACGCTCCGGCCCTCCATGCTCCTTATTCTTTACCTTGTCACGGCCAAGCGTCTGCGCCAGCTCTTTGAATTTGGCGAGCTGGGAAAGCAGCGACGGCCTGGTGCTGCGGGCAAGGTCTTTTCTTGTATATTCCTTAAATGCCGCGGTCAGTGCGTCCGCCTGGTTTGCCTTGAAATATACCGTCCATTTGGGCGGGTCCGTGTCGGGATCCTTTTCAATGTGATAACGGACCTCATGCTTTTTGGCAATCCGTTCAAAAGAGCGAATCCGCCCGGTCACTTCAATGGTACTGGCGCCGGGGTCCCTGGCGGTCAGCCGTTTCATGCTGTTACGGCCAACTTTCGGGGTATTGCGGTTCTGCTCCATCTTTTGAAGCGCGGCGGCAATGGCTGCTTTCAGCACCCGCCCGGACAGCTTTGTTGCCTGGACCGTGACTGACATGGTTCTTTGTTCAATATCTTCCTGCACCTGCATCCTCCTTCCTGAAAAAATGTAGTCTGTTCATTACCGCACCTCACTTAGCACCTGCTGGCGCGGGGCGTGTTCATGGGCTTTCGCCGCCTGTTCGATCTGAATACGGGCGTGCCGAAGGAGCGTCTTAATCATGGAAGCCGGTTCTTTCACTTCCGAAAGGTGCTCCGTCATGCCTTTGCACTCGTCCGGCAGATAATCCGCCATTGCTTTACAGGCATCTTCCAAACTTCCGATGAAGCCCCAGCAGCTATCCGAAAGCTCGCCGTTTTTATACAGCTCAAAACCATAGCACTCACCCCGGAGATAGGCGTCATACTCGGCAACCTCGCCCCGAAGCAAATCCTCGGCTTTCTTTCGGAGGGTGCCGGTCATTTTCTCCCCGCCGAACTCTTTCAGCGCATCCTCTTTGGAAACATATACCCAACCTACCTGCCCGCTGTCCCAGGGATCGTGAAAGCTCTCGGTCTGCATGGCAAGGCCGCTGTGATCCAGAAGATACAGGGGCATCACAATGTATTTTTCAGAGATCACCCGGAGCATGGTATCATCCACGGCGCGGGGATCGGGGTGGTCGCCGGTCATTTTCCGGCTCCAGACCATATTTACCATGCGCTCATAGCGTTCCATGCCGCGCTCGTTGTTGCCAACGGTGTTTAGGTACATTTCCCGAAGAAAATCGTCCTTGTCAACATAGTTGTGGTGATCGCCCAGGGCATAGCGGGGGTAGAAGCATACCATTGTTCCGAAGTTATCATTAACCTCACGGGGACTGATCAGCATATCGTCCGGCTGCACCATTAAGGCATAGGGTTCCTGTTCTGCCATCAGCATAAGCCATCAGCTCCTTTCCGGTTCTTTCTTTTTCTCCGGCGTCTTAGGTTCTGCTTTTGCCGCCTGCTTCTTTGCGTCGTCAAGCTGCTCCCGTAGCGACACATCCCGCTTTGCCTCCGGCTGCCGGGCACCGCCCAAAAAATCCGGCACTTCCTTAAATCCAATGCTGTCCACATAGTAGGCGGTGTCGCTGCCTTTTTCGTGGAGCACTACCACATCAGAGACAGAAAGGGAGTGTCCTCTAAAATCCTCCGGGTGGTCGGTGTTAAAGCGGGTATAAATATCTTCCAGTGTTTCGCCGGGTGAAAGCTCCGCCGCATAGACCATTTGGTAATTGTCCCTGTCTACCGGGAGCCCTTTCTTTTCCAGCCAGTCAAGAGACATAAAGCGCAGGTCGTCGGTGCTGTCCGATAAGTCAAGCTGGTAAATGGAGTAGGCGCTGATCCCGTATTCCTTTTCATAGGCGGCAATGCGATTCAGCAGCGGTCTGGCCTCGCCGTCCAAATGTTCCTCCTGAATGACAGTTGCCATCCTCATGCGTATCTTTCCGGTCTGCCCGGAAAGCAGTTCGTCCGACATGCGTTCTTTTTCCTCATGGAAATCGGGGTGCATATCCGCATAAGCGTCACTGTACTGCCGCAGGAACACATCCAGGTCAAAGGCCAGGTCCGTGGAATCGTCCAGCCGCATTTCTTCCCGCTGCGCCTCCTGTGCGGCCATCTGCGCCCGCTGTGCCTCCTGTTCTTCAGGGGAAGGGACCGGCTGCTTGACCGCCAGGATTTTCCCGGCAATGCGGACAAACTGCTCCGGGTGCTCAAACTGCTGCCGGTATTTCTCCATAAGGTCTGCGGGAAGGTCTGTAAAATCTTCCTCGCCAAGCCCGCAGAGAAAGAAATTCCCGGCAACAATATCATAGATATTGCCCTCGTCATCACGGAGAGCACGGTTCAGGGGAAGCCCCATATATTTGCCGTCATCATTACAGATCAGGGCAACCGGGTCCTCGTAAGGGTAAACAGCCTGAATGTCCCCGCCGACAGCGGTCTGCAATGCCTCCAGACCTTCGCCAATATCCACCGCATAGGGGACTTCCCCAGGCTCTACCATTAACACGTTCATAACTGCATATCCTCCTTCTTTTTATTCGGCTTTGCCTGCCGCCTGCCTTCTTCCCGTTCTTTCCCTGGTTGCGTTTTGGAAGCGGTAAGCCTGCTTACGACAGAACCCTTCGCCGCATTCTCCGCCTCAATCTCTTTTGCGGATAGCCTGCGAAAACTGTCCATGTCCGGGATAAGGGCAAGCCCGCTGCCATTGTCCCATTTCACATGAATCTGCGACTGGTCATCCACATAGTTAACCGTTCCCCTCATTCCTGCCGGAACCGGTGCAAACGGATCATCCATCCCAATCAGTTCCAGCCTTGTACCGGGAGGGTATGACTGCCGGTAAGATTCTGCCATGCGCCGATTCTTTTCCCACTCATTCATAAGCTGCTCCTTTCTTCTGACTGATGTTTTTCTCCCCGTCGGATCGGTTGCCCGGACTCTTTTGCGCCCAGCTTCGCCGCCGCCAGTTTCCCCAGCACGGAAGGCTTTTCCGACTTTTCGGGCAAAGAAATACCGCCCTCCGAAACCTCGGCGGCGGTGTGCTCTGCCTTGACCGGCTCCTGGCCCTCTACGGTATAACCGGGAAGGAGGGCACCGTGAACGGTAAAGTGGCGTTCATATTTTTTCGGAATCTGCGGGGAAATTTCAGTAAACAGGTGGGAGTAGGCTTTCTTGCGCCCATCCAGATATTTCATAGCGGCGGCTTTGTCTGTATAACGCTTCTGGTTCTGTCCGGCGATCTTTTCCCCATACCCCTCCTTTGGGGAATTCACATACACATCCCAGGTCACATACCAGGCAACCGGAACGCTTTGTTGCGTTTCCCGGTCATATTTGGTATCTTCCCAAACGCTGCAAGTCATCTTATAGACACGGTTGCTGATTTCCTCGGCATCCCGCCAGTTACCGGTTTTGCGCCATTCATTTCCCGTATGCACAACCTCCGGTGTCCGCAGATATGCCAGCGCACGGTTCAATTTCTGCGTGACTGCTGCCTGTTGTTCCCATTGTTTTGCCGCCGCCTGCACGATTGCAAGGGCTTTCTGCTCGCCGTCCATGCTGTCCTGACGCAGTGCCTCCAGTACATCCGCGCTCTGCGTAATCAGGGAAGATATATCCACATCCTCACAATATACGCTGTGATCCAATTTAAGCTGGCTGCCTTCCGTCAGATAATCAAAACGGTAAACCTGGTAATCCTTGTTTTCTTCCAATGTTCCACCTCCTTAAATCTCCGGCGCGTGGGACTTCTTGGGAGCCGCTTGCGCCGGCGCACTTTTTTCTGTCGGCCTTGCCGCCGCAAGCTGTCCGATCACCGAAGGGCGTTCCATCGTAAATATGGAAATTTGCTCATTTTCAGCCAACGGTACAGCCTGCACCGCAAGAGGCAGCGTTGTTTCCGCGTGGGTAAGGGTGTGCTGCAATTTCAAATCTGCCACGATCTCGTCAAACACCGCATTGATCGCCCTGCGTTCCTCACCCTGGGGATAGGCTTTCAAAACTTCTGTCTCCCCGGATTTATCCATAACGAGGGCTACCGCGCAATCCGCATGGCCTGCCAGATAATCAGAAGCATAGGGCAGCTTATCCTTGACATAACAGGCAAAAGCCCTGGCTGTCATTTCCGTGTTGCTGTCCCAATAGCCGCCGTCTTTTTCACATTCCTTTCCCATTTTTACGGAATTGCGGTAGAAGTTGGTCTCTGTCCGCCCGATCTGCGGGGTTTCCTGCTCCTGAATCCCGTGAAGCATCCGCTCGAACATTTCCAGACGGTCACGTTCACTTTTGGGGATCACATGGCCGCTGACGGATTTCTTTAAGGTGCTGATCTTATCCACGGAACCGACCTTCCCGGAAAGGAAAGCGTCTTTTAATGCTGCGTACTGTTCCAGCGTACTTTCACTGCCATACCGCTTCAAGGAGCCAAGCACCGCCGAATCCAGCCAGCTTGCCGCGTTTTTCTTTGTCCGGCTGTTCTGTGCCTCGGTGCGTTTGGCCGCCTGTTCCGGCATCTCCGGTTTGTACTTCATGGTATCAATGAGCTTTTGGAACAATGGGTAAAGGCGGGGCTGTTCTGAGAGCATCCCTTTCGCGCCCATCTTTGCCCCCAGGTAGTCGTCAAAGCCGTGCCACCATTCATGCGCCAGGGAACCGGCCCCGTGCATCTTCGTAAGGTTGATGACCTTGCGGAGCGGTTCATAATGGGCCGCGGCGTTGCCGCTGCCTCTGGCACCGAAAGCGATAGCAAGCGTGCCGCCAAAGGCAATGTCCTGATCGCTGATCTGCAAGGCAGCCGCCAGGTCTTTCAATGCTTCAAACCCCATGTTCAGGGACGCCTGCCGGTCATTCTGGTTCATCCAGTTTCCAAACTCGCCGCCACGGAAGCCGAAAGTATCAAGATAATGCTGCCCGGTGATCTCCTGGCCGCGCCGGTAGTCCGGCCCAGTCCTTCTCACATGCGCAAGCTGCGGAGGGGTAAACCGGACCTTTCCGCCTTTGCTCCGCTGCCGGGCAAAATCCTGTACCCATTTCAGGGCTGCCTCGCGGGATTCCAAGTTTGTCTGCAAAATAGAATAGCCCTTCGTCACATAATAAGTGCCGGGTTTCCAGTCGTTATTTCTGGAATAGGTGTTTTTTCCGTCATTGAAGTGGATCGCATAGCCCTTTGGCACCTTCTGGTCTTTGGAAACGCCAAACTGTTCCTGCTGCGCCTTCTGCGTGAAATCCCGGTCAAAGTGGGAAGCCGAGCGGATATGTAAGGTCTGCACCAGCTTATTGGTAATGACCGGGTTATCCAGGGCTTTCTTCGTAGCGCGGTAATGGGTTCCGCTGGCCCAGCCCTGCACCTGCTCCACATATCCATTCTGTATCAGAAAGCGGTCATAGGCTTGCATGGCGTCATCCAATGTGCGCACATCCTCGATCACGGCCTGTAGCTGCCGGACGGTCTCAATATATTCCTCCTGCCTGGCACGCCTAAGCTCCGGGGTCTTGTCGCTGTACCGGTATTGGGGAGAAGCCCCCAGGCTGTCCCGCGCCTTTTTGATGAAATAGACAACACCGAGGGAAACACCACCGTCAAGCATGGCCTGATAGTCCGGCTTTTTCCAGACATTATCCTTCTTGACGAATTTCTTCGCCTCCCGCTCATTCATGGCGCCCAGGTCGTCTACATATAGACCGCGGTCTTTCCAGAGGTCTTTTTTCGCGCCTCCGATCTTTTCCCCAAAATCTTCATGCTGTAAATTTTCTGCCAAACATTATCACCTCCAGTCTGTGCAAAAATTTACCGCTCCGGCGTGGAACGGTTTTTCTCTGATTGATGAAGTTTCGGGCGGTTCCCCGCGAGCCGGTCCGTTTCCCTGCGTACCAGGGCGTCAACCGCGCCCAAATCCTCCGGGGCAACAGCAAATTCCCGGTAGTTCTCATACCACAAGCCTGCCCGGACCGCCGCAATGGGGGGTATCTTTTCCGGGCCGGAAGGGAGAAGTCGGTAAACCGGCGCTTCATCATAAAGGAGCATCTGCCGGGCCGTCCCCAGCGGTATGCGGTACATGTCTGTATCGGGGTTCTGTGCCGCCTCCATATAGCTGATGTTCAGAAGTTCCTCCAAATCCTGGGCCATGTAGGAAAACGCCTGCTCTTTCCACCGGCTGAACATGCCGGAATAGTGGTGCTGCCATTCTGTGACCTGCTCCGGCCTGTAGCAGAACCCCCAGCTTTTCAAGGCGTCTTTTTCGCAGAGTTCCATAGAGTGCCATTTTTCAAGGCTGACTGTTTCCATGCGTCCATTTGGACGATATATGTCAACACCATAAGGGGAGAGGGTATTTCTTTTCACGTCCTGGCGCAGCGTATCTAAGTCCAGCATCATAACGTCACCGTACAGGCGGCCATCCTCTTTCCGGTCCGTGTGAAACAGGAAAGCCCTTGCCCCGATATATTCCGTTGTAAAGATCATCTGGTGGAGGTCTGCCGTGGAGCAGTAGGCGTGCAGGGCATCCGACAGCCACATGTGGTTTTTCCCCATAATGGCAACCGAATCCGCCCCGGTATTCGTCACCAGGGAATGTATATTAAATTCTAATTCCCGCAGGAAGTCGCCCGCGAAGATATGGAGCTCATAAGCAAATGTAATAAGGTCCGTGTCGCGGATCAAATGAATCTGCGGAAGCGGTTCATTGTTCAATCAAATTCCTCCTTTCACTCTGAACCTGATAATCTACCGGCTGTCCTTGTCGCGGGAAGGAGCCGGCTGCTTTTTCGCCGGTTCCACTTTTGCCGCCTGCTCCCTCATGGCTTTCAGAACAGAGGGACGGCGCTCTGCGGATTGTTCCAATCTTTCCAACATGTCCAGTGCTTTTTCCGCACTCTTTTTCACTGTCCCCATGCACGCACGGCTGGCGCGGTAAGGAGCCTTGACATACCGGGCAATCTCACCACCGGTCTTTGCCTCCTGAACCGCTTCCTTTCCCATCAACGCCAAGCGCATATTTTTCAGGTGTTTCCCTGCCTCGTGGTACTCGGACACAAAGGCGTCAATCTTTGCCATTGCCCGGTTACTGGCCTGTTGGTGGTTTTCCGCACCCTGGCAAATCGTTTCCAATGCCGGTTTCAAGTGAAGAAAACGGGTGATCCCATTCAGGGCAGCAACACCGCGTTCCTTAAAATCCGCCAGGATATGCTTGCATCCCTCAACGATCCGGCCTTTCAGTTCCGATAATTTCTGCTGCATGGAAGTGACATTCGCCTCCAATGCCTTGCAGGTCTTTTGGAGGGATGCTTTCAGGGAATGATCCTGCATTTTCAGCAAATCCTCCCGCATAGCTTCCAATTCTCCAAGCGCAACAGAGAGACGGCTTTCCATCGTTGTGACAGATTCAATGAGTTTCGCAAAGTCCTCATAACCCGCAGCGTTGTGTTCCTTTAGGAGCGCAAGCAGCGCTTTCACCTGTTCATTTTCGGCAATGGGCTGTTCCATCCCATCGACAGGTTGTGTGATTTCACCTGCCATTTATGAATCCCTCCCGTCCTCCGGGGGCTGCCCGCCGGCGATCTTGCTCACAATTTCCGGCCCGGTCTCATAAATCTGCATCAGGCGTTTTGCCGTGCCGCTGGGCTGAACGGCGCCGCTGGTCCAGAGACGGACAGTGGAGGGCGTAACGTTCATTAGAAGCGCAAAGCCCTTTTCGTTCATATCCAATTTTTCCATAAGCGCCTTAACCATATCGGGGCCATATTCCGGGCACCGGGCGGCCTCGGCGATCATCTGCAAAGCGGTATTTTCTGTTTTCGTCATGCTAAAATCCTCCTGTTAAATTGAAATAGCCGCCTGTTTCTGGCGGCATTGTAGTTGGCGGTCCTTGATCTGTTCCCTGGTATATAGCAGCTTTTCGTTATAGTCCTTTCCGACGCGGGGTGGGTTGACGCCTACCCGTATGTGCTTAAAACGCTGATCCTTATGGAGCATGGCTTTGATTTTCCGGGCATTGGTAAGGCCGCCAAAATCATTGTCCATGTAAAGCGTGACCCGCTTTATTTCCGGGTGGCGTTCCAGAAATGCGGTCAGCGCCACATGGGAAGTGCCTCCCAGGGATAAGCGGTAGCCATCCCATTTCCAGCCTTCAAGCTCCTGCAGCGTGGCATGGGAAAGGGCGTCAATGGGAGCCTCAAAAACAGCCACATGACGGCTGCCCGGATTCCGCGGCGGGTAGCAGAAGCTAAATTCCTTGTCGCTGCCGTAAACATCCTTTCTGAGATTGCCGGTGATACTGCGCATACAGGCAAACTTCGCTTTCCCCGCGTTGTCCTTACCGACAAACACACAGACCGGTTCTCCATGATACCGGGCTTCATAGAAAAGCCCGTTCCGAAAGCACCGGCTAATCACGTCCGAGCTGATTCCGCGCCGCTGCATATACGAGACCGCGGCGGTAGCGCACCGTCTGGCCCAGGGCAGCGTAAACGGTTTCTTTTCCGGCTCTTTCCGCGCCTGCTTTGCTGCCGCGCTTTGGTAAGCCGGCACCTGCCGGATTTCTCCGCCTGCCAGTGTTTGCACCGCATCCACCAGACCATAGCCCCGAATCTGGATCAGGTAATCCAGGGCGTTGATACTCCGGCCCCGGCTGTTCCAGTACCAGTACCGTTTCCCGGTCACATAGACCAGGCTGTCATGCTCCTTGTGGCGGTAATTGGGGCCGTCCCGTTTGAGTACGCCGGGCTCATGGGATTGCAGATAGGCGAACAGGTCTGCCTCCCGTGCCGCCTGAATCTGCTCTTTGGTTACGCCGGGCATGGTGCGGGCACAGATTTTCGTTTCATCGTGCTTCGCCTCCTTCCTGTGATGATATGAAAAAAGACGCCCGAAAGCGCCTAACAGCCGTACAGGTCATGGTTGACCTCCGCACGGTAATAGCTATCCATCGTTGCCGGGGCGTTATACAGCGCCGCCAGCAGATAAGCCTTGATGTTGTTGACTTTCGTAACATTCTTGTCGATACAGTCAAAAACATACTCCAAGTGGCCGGAATTGATCTTTAAGAACCGGCTCCTGACAACCTCCCGTGGGAAGTCGTCTCCGGCAATGCGGATATATGGCCGTCTTGACAGCACCGTTTCCAGCATAAGCTCCACAGTCTCGTCCATGCGTTCCTGTCCGTACCGTGGAACCAGGAAGTCATACTCAACATTCTCTTTGATAATTTCACGGTATGCCTCTGCCATATCCATCCGATCAATCCCATCCTGACAGCCTGCCGTTTCCGGCTCTGCCGGATAGATTGATTGATGTGTCCTTGATATATCCGTTTTTGATTTTTTAGTCCTTTGTGGATTAGTATTTAATTGTGCGGGATTTTCCTGTTCAGGTTCCGCCTGTTCAGGTTTTGCCTGTCTTGGATTTACCTGTCTTGGATTTTCCCGTTTAGGTGAAACACCTTGTTTTACGCCGGTTACAGGCTTTTCGTGGATCGTGTACTCAATATCGCCGAGCTGTCCGTTTTCATAGCGGAGGCGCTGCCTGGTGAGATACCCGTGCCGTTCCAGCTCCTTCAGGGCGGTAGTAATGGAATCCACGCCATCCCTGCAAATATGGGCCAGCCCCTTTGTGGTATAATCCCAATCTTCCGGCAGCGACAGCATAAGGGAAAGAAGCCCCTTCGCCTTTAAGGACAGTTCCGTATTGCGCAGGTGGTGATTGCTCATAACCGTAAAGTCCTTTGTTTTCTCTACACGGAATACAGCCATTTCACAGCCTCCTTTCTTCGGTTATTCCGTTACAAAGCGCGGTCCCTGCGGTCATAATGGAGATGGCCGCCTGAGACCTTCGCATGGTTTTTCAGTTTGACTTCGCCCCGTTCCTGGCTCTCTAAGAATTTCTGATGGCCGGCCTCCGTAAGAAACAGGCGCATCTTATCGCCCTTGTCCCCAACAGGGGAATCATAGGACAGCACATCAAAGACGATCATGTGCTTTACCTCTGGGTCAAATCGTTCCAGCCCCATGATGTCATGCCCCTTAAGTTTCTCCGCGCCAGACTGCTGCCTGGCCTCGGCGATCCTTTCCCCAATGGTCCGGGGCGGGTGGGGCAGCCGGTAATTTTCCTGAATATCCCGCACCAAATCCATGCACTCACGATCCGACAGGACACGCACCTTTGCCATAAGGCTTTCCGCTGTCTCCCGCAGCTCGGAATTGTTTGAGTAGCGCACGGTCATGTAAAGCTCATTCAGGACCTTTGCCTGGCAATCTCCTTCGACCTGAAAGAGCATCTTTTTTTCCATTTCATTCAGTTCCATGTGTGGCTCCTTTCTTCTAAAAATCTGCATGAAAAAAGGGCGTCCACCTAATAAGATGAAACGCCCACGGCAATCAGCGGTCAGGCAAAATGCCGGACCGCTGGCACTATTCAGTTTTGTCGTTAATGTAACAGCCTCCTTTTTTCGTCAATTTTCTCGCCATATTTCAACTTGGGAAAAGGAATTGAATAGACGGCGACAAACGCTGAAACCCCTTGAAAATCAAGGCTTTTTCCGTTTGTCGTTATTATACCGTAATGGCACACTTTTGCAGTGTTGTCTCTTCAGAACGGAGACGATGTTAAAACGGTCCAGGGCAACCTGGGCCACGCTACAGCAGCCTTTACCCTGGATGTGTATGGCCATGTTTCCGAGCGGATGAAAGAGGACAGCGCCGCTCGAATGGAAACTTATATTCGAGGGCTCGGGAATCTGTAAAGGGTCAATTAAAGGGTAAACCGCTTATTTTAGGGCAATAAAAAACCCTAGAACCGTTGAGGCTCTAGGGTTTCCTTTTGGCAGCGGGAGAAGGATTCGAACCCTCACAAACAGAGTCAGAGTCTGTCGTGCTACCCTTACACAATCCCGCTATATGGCCGGGCCGCTGGTGCGGCACCCCGTGACTGTCTCGGCTTCTCTCACAGGGCGAGATTTATTATATCCCCGGCCGGCGGATTTGTCAAGCAAATTTTTTCGATTTTTTCAATTTTTTCTTTCGGCCTATCGCTGGGGCCTGCCTGCCTCACTCCAGGCCCTGGGGCGGGTCCTGTTCCTCCTGCTGGGGCGTGGCCTCCCCCTGCCGGGCCCGGGCGGCCTCCTGGAGGAAGAGCATCCCGCCCAGGGAGGTGTAGGGCGTGACGAAGATGTCCATGGCCCCATAGGTCACCTGGGAGACCAGGAACCACAGGATATAGCTCAGCCGGAACCCAAAGAAGGCGCCCCGGAATCCCTTAGCACTGTCCAGCCCCCGGCGGAAGACCTGGCCCAGGGAGTATTCCGGGTGGGCGCACAGGCAGTACCGCACCGGCAAAAAGATGCTGTGCAGCCAGAAGGTGAACACCAGGGCGGCAATGGCCAGCACCGTGGCCCCTATCTGGAGGAGGGAGCTGGTGGTGGTATAGGCCGCCATGGAGGGGGTGGTGGTGTAGAACAGGTAGAAGAGGTACAGGCTGGGTACGGTGGCCAGGATACCCGCCAGGCGCACCCCGGCGCCCAGGAGCAGCTCCACCACAACAGCTTTGCCGAACTTGCCGCCCTGGCGGAACCACCGCAGCACCGGGCGCACCCCGGCCTCGCCGCTGCCCCGGAGCATGCTCCAGTACTGCTCCATCACCCCCAGGCGGATGGGGGCCAGAATGAGCAGAACCACCACGCTGAACACCACGACGCGGATCAGCTGGGCATAGGTCACGGGGATGGCCAGCACCATCTGGGTCAAGTCCATCCGGAAGAGGATGCTGAAGCCTTCGCTGTTGAAGTAAATGCCGCTCACCGTGTCCCCATACTGAGCTAGGCTGGCCACGCCGTAGGTCAGCGTAGCCCCCAAGAGGTACCGCAGGCCCACAAAGGCCACCTGAAGGCCCACCAGCAGCAGGGTGACCCGCATACAGATGGGGTGGAACATCAGGCGTTTGGCCAGCATCTTCAGCTCCCGGCGGGAGAAGGCAAGTCGTTGTTTGCGCATGTCAGGGTCCTTTCTGCATGGGTTACAGGCCGTATTGGGCCGCGTCGTCGGGGCTCACCAGGATCACCTGGTCCCGGGGGCGGTAGACGCTGGTGCTCTCCAGCTTGGTGTCTTTCAAGGCGCCGTTCTCGTAGAGGTTGCGGTAGACCTTCACGGTGTAGCCGGTGTAGGGGGTGGTCTTCACCTTGGTGGTGCCGGCGGGAAGGCTCTCATCCACCTGGTAGACGGTTTTGTAGGGGGTGGTGCCCACAACTTGGTTGGTCATCTCCACGGTGATGTTGTCGCTCTTGGTGCCCAGGATGTTTACCGTCAGGGTCCGGCCGGAGACCGAGGCCACCACCTTCAAGGGGAAGGGGGTGTCGTTCTGGAAGCGGAAGTCCTTGGCGCCGTAGTACACCGTAGCGTCCATCCCGTCGGGAACGTAGCGGGTGATGTACCCGTGGGGGTAGCGCTCCACGATCTTCAGGTTGGCCCGCAGGGCGGCCAGGTACACGGTGGAGGAGCCTTGGCACACCCCCCCGCCGGTCTCCTGGACGGTCTCGCCCCCCACGTAGGCGGGGGCGGGCAGGAAGCCCCGGGCCGCCGACCGGCTGCCCACGATGCCGTTGTAGGAGAAGGTCTCCCCCGGCATCAGGACGGTGCCGTTAAAGTACCGGGCGGCCAGGCGGATATTCTCCACCCGGTTGGTGCTGCCGGAGATGTTGGTGGAGCAGCTGCCCAGCACATCCTGGTAGAGCTTGGGGGTGAGGTCATCCACGGTGGTGGTGGGCTGGGTGATGTCCAGGGGGAAGTCCTGGGTGGCCCCCCAGTCCAGGCCGTCATAGGCCGTCTGGGCGGCGGCGGCATCGAAGGAGATGCCGGGGTGGTCGGTCTGGAAGATCTTAGCAGCCTTGTCAAAGGCGGCATTCTGCACCGGGGTCTCCACCTGGGACAGGATGTCAGCCAGGTCCAGCTCCCCAGGGAGGGTCTGCTGGAGGGTGACGGTAAACTGGGGTTGGGCCTCCGCCGTCAGTTCCACCATGTCGCTGCGGCCCAGGGTGTCCAAGATCTGTCCCTGGAGGGCCTCCCGGTCCAGCCGGCTGCCCGGGGTGCCCCGGGTGAGGTGGAGGGTGGTGTCGTCGGTCTCCCAGGTGGGCTCCACCGGGTCCCGGGCCAGGTCGGCTTCCACCTGGTCCAGGATGCTGTCCAGGCTCTCCCCGCCCTGGTAGGCGGGCAGAACCTCCTCCCCGCTGAGCAGGCAGCGGAGGTAGATCCCTCCCCGCAGGGGGAAGGGATCGGCATGCCCCACCTGCCAGGCCCGCTGGGTGGAGGCCACGCTGTCCGGTGTGACGCTGGCCAGGGGGACCTGGTAGGTCTTGGACTCCCCTTCCACCGTCTGGGCGGTGAACACCACGCCTTGGTTCTCCGCGTCCCCGGCGGGACGGCCTGGGCCGCCGGCCTCCTCCAAGGCGGTCTGCGCCGCCTCCTGGGTCAGGCCGCCTAGGTTCACGCCGTTGACGGTGACGTTGGGATAGATGGTCTCCCGCCCTGCCCCGGCGCACAGGGCGGTATAGCCGATCACCAGCACCGCCGCTGCCAGGCAGCACAAGAGGATCCGTTTCTTCCGGGGAGAGGAGGGCACTGCGCCCTCGCCCTGGTTGGGTGTCCGTTGGTCTTTCTTTTCCATGGGTTCCATGGGAACGCCCCTTTCCGGCCCTGGTGGGCCGTGGTTCGGTATTTTCATCATGCTGCCGCGCCGCCCAACAGCCGTCGCCGGGCGGGGCTGCCCGAAAAACCGGCAGCCTTCGACAGGGATATGGTTAGGTTATATTATATGGAATTCCCTCGGAAAAATCAACACGGGACGGCGGGTTATTTCCTCCCGCCCTTTTTTCGTTCCCATATTTACTTTTTTCGGGAAAGCTTTATAATGAAGGTATCCCATTCCCGCGTCATTTTTTTGAAAGGGGGACCTTCCCAAATGAAGATCAACACCGTGTGGGCGGCCTATTTCAGCGCCACCGACACCACCAAAACCGTGGTCACCCAGATCGCCAAGGAGCTGGCCCGCCACACCGGCCGGCCCCTGGAGACCTTCGACTTCACCCTGCCCCAGACCCGCAAGACCCCCAAGGCCTTCGGCCCCGGGGACCTGGTGGTCTTCGGCACCCCGGTGTACGCCGGCCGGGTGCCCAACCTGCTGATCAAGTATGTGGCCTCGGTCCAGGGCAACGGCGCCCTGGCCGTGCCGGTGGTGTGCTACGGCAACCGCCACTATGACGATGCCCTGATGGAGCTGCGCAACACCCTCCGGGACGGGGGGTTCCATCCCGTGGCCGGGGCGGCCTTCTCCTGCCAGCACGCCTTCTCCCCGAGCCAGAACGCCGGCCGGCCGGACATCAGCGACCTGACCATCGCCGCAGGCTTCGCCTACGACGTGTTCCAGAAGGTGGAGGGCCTCACTGACCCCGCCGCCACCGTCCCCGTGGCCGTGTCCGGCAACGACCCCGTGGGCCCCTACTACACCCCCCGGGACCGCCACGGCAACCCCATCAACATCCTCCCGGTCAAGCCCAAGACCAGCGACGCCTGCACCCAGTGCGGTCTGTGCGCCCAGCAATGTCCCCTGGGGGCCATCGATGCGGAGGATGCCCACCAGGTCCCCGGCAAGTGCATGAAGTGCAACCGCTGCGTGAAGCACTGCCCCGTGGGCGCCAAGTACTTTGACGACCCCAACTACCTCTACCACAAAAGCGAGCTGGAGGATCTGTACTCCTGGCCCCGAAAGACGCCGGAGCTGTTCCTGTAACCCCATCCCCAACGGCGCAAAACGAAACGGAGAGAGCCTATGGCTCTCTCCGTTTTGTTTTCCTGGGTGGGGGTTACTCCGCCACGGTCTGGCAGAACCGCATGAGTACCGCGGCGATCTGGGCCCGGGAGGCATTTCCCTGGGGCCGCAGACTGTCGTCCTCAAAGCCCAGCACCAGGCCCTGGGCGCTGGCCCAGGACAGGGCCTCCTGGGCATAGGTGCTGATGGTGCCGGCATCCACAAAGCCGGACAGGCCGGCCCGCTGGCTGACGTCGTAGCCCTGGTAGGTCGCATACCGGTACAGGATCACCGCCAGCTGCTCCCGGGTGATGTCGTCCCCGGGGGCAAACTGGGTGTCGCTGACGCCGTTGACGATGCCGTTCTGGGCGGCCCAGGCCACCGCGTCGGTGTACCAGGTGCCGGTTTCCACATCCGAGAACCCGCTGTCCCCGCTGGGCGCCGGCTGGCCGGCCAGGCGGTGGAGGATGGTCACCAGCTGGGCCCGGGTGGTCTCGCTGTTGGGGGCGAACAGGCCCGCCCCCACCCCGTCCATGAGGCCGTTCTCATAGGCGTAGGTCACTGCGTCATAGAACCAATCGCTCTCGGTCACGTCGGAGAAGGGGAGGTCCGGGGCCTCGCCCTGGAGGAAGGTGACCTCCACCGTCACCTGGCCGTCGGGCATGACGAAGGTGTAGGTGCCGTCGGCCTGCTGGTCCACGGCCACGGCCTGGCCGAAGCGGTCGGTGACCGACACGGTGCCCACCTGGTACCCCACATCGGGGACGGGGGTGATGGTCACGGTGGTGCCCTCCTTGGCGGCGGTGGGGTTCACCGTCACGGTGCCGTTCTCTGTGTCTCCGATGGTGATTTTATAGTTGGGGTTGGCGGGGGGAAGGTAGGCCCACTGGGCATAGAGGGTCTGGTCCCCCGTCACCGGCTGGGTAAAGTCCCAGCGCGCCCCGCCGGTGGCCGCCGTATACCAGCCCAGGAAGCGGTAACCGGTGCGGGTGGGGTCATCTGGCTGGGAGACAGGCTCGCCCACCGTGATGTCCTGGCTGGGCACCTGGCTGCCGCCCTGGCTGTCGAAGGTGACGGTCACGGTGTACTCCACGTCCCCGCCGGGCTGGAGGGTGCCGCCCTCGGGCGGGATGGTAATGCTCTCCCCGTCGCTGCCGGTCACGGTGGAGCCGCCGGGGATGGTGACGGAGCCGTCGTCGTTGGGCGTGACGGGCTGCCCGCTGGGCGGGGTGATGGTAGTCGTGCCGTCGCCGGTGTCTATGACAACGCTGCCGCCTTCATCCGGCGTAATTGCGCCGGTGTCGGGGTCTACCGTGCCGCCGCCGGGCAGGGTCATTTCGGGACCGTCGCCGGTTTGGACGGTGGAGCCGTCGGGGACGGTGATGGTACCGTCGTCGTTGGGTGTTACGGGCTGGCCATTCGGAGGAGTGACGGTCGTTGTATCTTCTCCGCTGCCAATGACGACGCTGCCGCCTTCATCCGGCGTGACTGCGCCGGTGTCGGGATCGATTGTGCCGCCGCCGGGGGTTGTGATTGTTGTGGCATCGTCGCCGCTGCCGATGGTGGCGCTGCCACCATCTGGCAGGGTTACGCCGCCGTCCGTGCCGACGGTCGCGCCGCCCTCACCAACGGTGATGCTCGGGCCATCGCCGGTGGTCACAGTGGAGCCGTCGGGGACATTTACAGTACCCTCGTCGGTGTTGACGGTTACGTTGTCGGCAGGTGTGATGACCGTTACTGAACCGCCACCACCCGGGGTGATGGTTATTTTACCCTCGTCCTTAGTAATTTTAGTGCCGGTGCCGTCCTCCGTGGTAATGGTCTCGCCATCGGCGAGGGTATCTCCACCCTCTGCGCCCAGCGTAACGATGCTCGTGCCGGTGCTGACCGGGGATGGTTCATAGTAATCGTTCCCGGCGTAGCGGGCATAGAAGGTGTAGGTCGTGCCTGCGGACAAACCGGTGAATGTCGTGCCGTCCTGCCAGTTATTCGGCGTTCCGCTACCGCCCTGTACATAGCCATACTGGACAGCGCCCTGTCCGATGCTGGAAATAGCGTTCAGCGTTACACTGTCTGTCGTGCGGCTGGACATAGTGGGCGCTGCGGGGGCGGTCTGGCTGACCTTGGTGACGGTCAGCTCTGCGGAGCCGGTGCTGCTGATTAGGCCGTTGCCGGAAGTGCCCGCCACGCCGCCGAAGTCGGCGGTAATGGTCTTGGCCGTGTCGCTTGGTTTCCAATTCTCATTATTCAGTGTTATTTCCAGCGTGGCAGTGTAAGTTCCGCTATTATCTACAACAGAGACGCCCGTTGTGTTTAATTTCGTGCCACTTTCTACACTGCCAAGGTAAAAATCTACTGTATCGAGTTCGGCCAGCATGTTAATGCTGTTGCTCTGCGCCCGCTGCATCGTGGCCGTGATGGTGATGGTGGAGCCATAAGGAACCGACGCCACGCTTTGACCGCCCTGGTTTACACTCACCGTGACCGCGCTGGGATAGCGCACGTCGCCGTCAACGGTGCCGTTGATGGTGCCATTGCAGATGACGGTACCGTTGCTGGTAACGAAAACATTGTCGACATCCAAAGTAGCTCCCGCTGGGATCGTGAGGGTATATCCCGTGGGAATGGTAAAGTCCTCGGTGGGAGTGGCACTGGTGCCATAGACCTGGCCAGTGGAGCCTTGGAAGATTACGCCGCTCCAATCATCGGGCGTATTATCGCTGATGCTGCTGGCGAAAATCACCGCGTGGCCGTCCTCGCCGGTGGAAAAGGTGCCATTATCGCCACCGTTGTCGCCGCCGATACCCGCGCCATTGCTGCCGCCTGTAGCCGTAACCGTGCCGCCGCTGATGGTTATGTTGCCGCCTGTCTTACCCTCACCGCCGCCGATGCCCGCGCCATAATTGCTACCTTTGGCGCTTATTGTGCCGCCGGTGATGATGGTCGTACCGCCAGCGCCGCTGCTGCCGCCGCCGATGCCCGCGGCATTGTCGCCGCCGTTGGCATCCACCGTGCCGCCATTGATAGTGATGGTGCCGCCGCCGCTGCCGCTGCCACCGCCAATGCCTGCACCGTATCCGTTGCTATTGGCCGTTATCGAGCCGCCGTTGATGGTGATGGCGCCGCCCGATTGAGATTCGCCGCCGCCGATGCCGGCTTGCGAATCAGCTCCGGTGGCAGTCAGAGCACCTGTACCTTCATCCTGCCCGTAAATGGTCAGGCTGTTACCGCTGCTGACGTTAATGCCGCCGTTGATCTTGAGGTTGCACCCGTCGGCCAGGATCAGGTTCACCGTGCCGCTGACGTTGACGCGGGAGTTAATGTCAACCTCACCTTGCACGACGTACCAGCCGCCGTCCGGGTCACTGCCAGTCCATGTGGTGCTACCGGTGTTCACAAGGTTAGCCTGTTGGTCTGTCGTTTCATTATCAGTATTTAGGTAGTAGGTATCCACGAGAACATTGCCGCTGCCGTCGATGGTGCCCTTGTTGACGAGGGCGCCGCCATTCTCTACGATAATGGCGCCTTCATTGGTAAGGGTAATGCCCTCGGAGATGGTCAGCGTTTTTCCGGCATCTATTTGCATGGTCTCGCCCGATCGAATCTCCAAGTTGGTTGCCAGATTCGCAGAACCATAAACCGTATAGGTGCTGCCTTGCTTGATAATACCGTTAAATCCGGACAAATCAATTCCATTTCCAATTGATTCTGCCATTACGATTGCGCTCGAATCAAGGCCAGATACAAATTTTGTGTTTTGACTAATACTGAGACCAGCCTTATCTTCGTGTGCCTTTGCTAATATTGTCCCACCATTGACGGTGATAATTCCACCTGAACCACTATGCCCGCCACCCAGAGCATTTCCTCCACCTGAGCCACCAGTGGCTGTAATAATTCCACCGTTGATCTCTATTTTGTCCCCGCCAGCGCCACTACTACCGCCGCCAATACCAGCGCCACGATGTCCACCGTAAGCAGTGACTGTGCCACCGTTGATTGTGATGGTACCACCCACTGCATGCCAGCCTCCACCTATACCGGCAGAATAATTGCCACCAGTGGCTGTAACTTCGCCTCCGTTGATTGTGATGTCAGGACCTACTACGGGGGAATTCGATTCCCTACAACCGCCTATGCCTGCCCCACTGTGATATCCAGAGGAAGTGGCCACAACCTTACCACCATTGATGATGATGGTACCGCTCTTCCCATACCAGCCGCAGCCGATGCCCGCTGCAGCGTTATCTAATGCATTTGCAGATATTATACCGCCATTGATGATAATGGTACCGCAGATATCGTGGTCTCCACCGCCAATGCCTGCTGACTGCGGAGCTCCATTTGCGGTCAAAGCGCCCATATCCGCCCCGGTGGATTGGGCGTAGATGGTCAGGCTGTTGCCCTCGCTGACGTTGATGCCCCCGTTGACGGTGAGGTTACACCCGTCCGCCAGGATGAGATGCACGTCACCGGTGACGGTGACGCGCTGACCGATGGTCACGTCGTCGTTTACGACGTACCAGCCATCGTTGTCATCATTACCCCACGTCGTGTCATCGGCAGTAACCACCGTGGCGCTGGTGCAGGTCTGCTCCGTTTGCTCCTCCGTTGGATCTATATAGGAAACATTCTCCTGCGTTGATAGCAAGCTGATCCCGTCATTGGCCAGGGGCTGGGTCCTCGCTTCTCCGCTGCCCTGGGGCAGGGATTGGCCGCAGTCCTCCGGTGCTGCCCCGTCGGCGCCGCAGACCGGGCAGGCTGTGTTCATGCCTCCCTCTGTACAGGGCGCCGTGCAGGTGCAGACGGCCTCCTCTGGGCCTGTTTCTCCCAAAGCGTCTGCCTCCGCCGCCAGCGCACTCATCGGGAGCAGCGACAGGCACAGGGCCAGGGCCAGTAAGGCTGCTAACATGCGTCGTCTTCTAAGGGTCATGGGGTTCTCCTTCCTAGCCTGGGCAGAGTGTCTTTTTCCGTTGGAATCTCCAACGGAAAAGAGGCATATGCCTCTTTGGCTGCATGGGGTTGTTTCTCCGCTCTCCAGTGTACTGGAGATTTGGGGTTCTTGCAAGGTGTGTTTCCCCTTCCCGGGGGCAAATGGGGCAAAAAGTTGCACAAAAATGCCCCGGGCGGCTGAACGCCACCCGGGGCTGGCGGGTTTTACACCGTGGGGTCGTCGATGGGGGCAAAGCCGCCTTTGGGGATCACGAAGATCTCCTGCCGGCCGGGGGCCTCGTCGTTAAAGAGGGCAAACCCGCCCCGGACCAGGAAGTTGCGGATGTCCTCCTCGGCCTCGGTATAGTCCAGGTCGGGGTCGGAGAAGGAATTGACAAAGTCGTCCAGGTGGGCCCAGAGGCGCTCGGCCGGGGCGCTGAAGTCCTTGTCGATGCCGAACTCCCGGTTCATCCCCACCCGGAACTGCTTGGCGGTAAGGGTGTCATACACCGGGGTGAGGAAGAGGTTGAACTGCCCCAGGCTCTCGTAGTTGTAAAAGCCGTTGTAGCGGGCCAGCTCCGCCGGGGTGGTGACCTCGGGGCAGAGGAAGGCGGTTTCCGGCAGCTCCCCGCCGTTGGCGGCGCGGAGGGCGGCCTCCTCCTGGGGGGTGTAGCAGTCCATCCCGCAGAACCGTTCCAGCCAGTCCCTCACCAGGTCCACCACGTCCTGGACGTTGTGGTAGCTGGAAAAGTGGGTGAAGTCTTTCCCTTTGATGCTGGTGCCGTAGATGAGTACGAAAAAGCGGTCGTTCATGGTTCCATTCTCCTTTGCGTTAGGGTTCTCGGAAGGCGGCGCCCAGAAGGCGGACCTCCGGCTCCAGCAGGACGCCGGTCTGGTCCCGCACCACCTGGCGGACGTGGTGGATGAGGTCCAAAATATCCTGGCAGGTGGCCCCGCCGGTGTTGATGACGAAGCCCGCGTGCTTCTCCGACACCTGGGCCCCGCCGATCTGGTACCCCTTCAAGCCGCACTGCTCAATGAGGCCCCCGGCAAAGTGACCGGGGGGGCGCTTGAAGGTGGAGCCGGCGCTGGGGTACTCCAGGGGCTGCTTGGCCCGGCGGCGCTGGGCCAGGTCGGCCATTTTGGCCCGGATGGCGGCGGGGTCCCCGGGGGTCAGGGTGAGGCGGGCCCCGGTGATCAACCAGGGCCGCTGGGCAAAGCAGCTGGTGCGGTAGCCCAGGGCCAGGTCGTCCCCGGCCAGGCGGTGGGAGGCGCCGGTCTCGTCCAGGCAGTCCACCCATGCGATGACCTGGGCCATCTCGCCGTCGTAGGCGCCGGCGTTCATGAACACGCCGCCCCCCAGGCTGCCGGGGATGCCGTGGGCAAACTCCAGGCCGGACAGCCCCGCCTGGGCGGCGAAGGTGGCCGCCTGGGCCAGGGTGACGCCGCTGCCCACATACAGGCCGGCCTCCCCCTCCCGCTCCAGCCGGGTGAGGCCCCCGGGGAGCTTGACCAGGAACCGGTCCACCCCTTCGTCGGCCACCAGGAGGTTGGAGCCCTTCCCCAGGAAGAAGGGGGCCACCCCCATCTGATGGGCCAGTTGGAGGATCTGGCGGACCTCCCCCTCCCCTTTGGGCAGGGCCAGCAGGGCCGCAGGGCCGCCCACCCGGAAGGTGGTGTGTTTGGCCATGGGTTCCGCCACCCGGAGGTCCAGCTGGGGCAGGTGCTGCTTCAGTTTGGTCTGCAATGCGTGCAGGGGCTCCATGGGATCCCTCCCTCGTTTTGATGGGTCGTTGCTGTTTATTATAGCAGATTCCTCCCGGAAATAGTAGGGGGGAAACGCACGAAATGGCAAGCCATTTTTTGACAAACAACGGCCGCGGAAGGGTCCGCGGCCGTTGGGAAACTGCCAAAAGGATCAGTTGTCCAAGGTGATGGAGAGGACCTCGTCCTCCTCCCCGGCATCGGGCAGGATGGCGCCTTCCTCGAAGGCGTCCTCCAGGGCGGTCTCCTCCGCCTCGCTGTCGGCGGGGGCGGCCTCCTGGTCCTGGACGGCGGCTGCCACGGCGGCATAGCCGTTGCGGGGGGCCTCCGTCTCCTCCTCCCGGGGGTTGACCTGGCGGTACATGGACAGGCCGGACCCGGCGGGGATGAGCTTACCGATGATGACGTTCTCCTTCAGGCCGATGAGGTGGTCCACCTTGCCCTTGATGGCGGCCTCGGTGAGGACCTTGGTGGTCTCCTGGAAGGAGGCGGCGGACAGGAAGGAGTCCGTGGCCAGAGAGGCCTTGGTGATACCCATGAGCAGGGTGGTGGCGGTGGGGATCACCAGCTCGCTGCCATCCTCGTGGGTCTCCCCTGCGTCGATGCGGGCCTGGACGGCGGCCTGGGCATCCAGATACTCGGTGACCTCCACCGTAGCCCCGGAGAGGAGCTGGGAGTCGCCGGGATCCTCCACCCGGACCTTCCGCATCATCTGGCGGACGATGATCTCAATGTGCTTGTCGTTGATGTCCACGCCCTGCTGACGGTAGGGCTTCTGGACTTCCTGGATCAGGTAGTCGTGGACGGCAGAGACGCCGCGGATCCGCAGCACCTCGTGGGGGGACAGGGCGCCCTCGGTGAGCTGGTCGCCCTTCTCCACCCAGTCGCCGTCCTTGCAGCGGATGCCGGCGCTGTAGGGCAGGGCATAGGAGACCACTTCCCCGTCGTCGGCGGTGATGGTGACGTTGCAGATGGTGATCCGCTTGCTCTCCTCCATGGTGACCCGGCCGCTGATCTCGGCCAGCTGGGCCATCTTCTTGGGCTTGCGGGCCTCGAAGAGTTCCTCAACACGGGGCAGACCTTGGGTGATGTCGCCCCCGGCCACGCCGCCGGTGTGGAAGGTACGCATGGTCAGCTGGGTGCCCGGTTCGCCGATGGACTGGGCGGCGATGATGCCCACGGCCTCGCCCTCGCCCACGGGTTCGCCGATGGCCAGGTTCATGCCGTAGCACCGGGAGCAGACCCCGTTCCGGGCCCGGCAGGTGAGGACGGAGCGGATCTTCAGGCTGTGGATGCCCCGGCTCTCCAGCACGGCGGCGTCCTCCAGGGAGAGCATGTGGTCCTTGGTGAAGATCACTTCCCCGGTCTCCGGGTCCACCACGTCCTCCACGGGGTAGCGGCCCTTCAGACGCTCGGCGAAGGTCTCGATGACCTGGCCGTTCTCGCTGATCTCCCGGACGGTGATGCCCTCGGTGGTGCCGCAGTCGTGCTCCCGGATGATGACTTCCTGGGACACGTCCACCAGACGGCGGGTGAGGTAACCAGAGTCGGCGGTTCGCAGGGCGGTATCGGCCAGGCCCTTCCGGGCGCCTCTGGAGGAGATGAAGTACTCCAGAACAGACAGGCCCTCACGGAAGTTGGCCTTGATGGGGATCTCGATGGTGCGGCCGGAGGTGTCGGCCATCAGGCCGCGCATGCCGGCCAGCTGACGGATCTGGGCCATGGAGCCACGGGCGCCGGAGTCGGCCATCATGAAGATGGGGTTGTACCGGTCCAACCCGGCCTGGAGGGCCTCGGTGACGTCCTTGGTGGTCTGCTCCCAGGCCTTGACCACCAGGCGGTACCGCTCGTCGTTGGTGAGGAAACCGCGCTTGAACTGGTTCTCGATTTTGACGATCTCCTGCTCCGTGTTCTGGATCAGGGGGTACTTCTTCTGGGGGACGGTCATATCGTAGATGGAGACCGTCAGGGAGCCCAGGGTGGAGTAATGGTAACCCCGGGCCTTGATGATGTCCAGCACCTCCGCCGACTGGGTGAAGCCGTGGTGGAGGATGCACTTGTCGATGATCTTACCCAGCTGCTTCTTGCCGCAGACGAAGTTGATCTCGGGCTCGAAGCACTCCTCCGGGTCTTCCCGGTTGACGAAGCCCAGGTCCTGGGGGATGCCCTCGTTGAAGATCAGGCGGCCCACGGTGGTGCGCACCAGCTTATGGCGCTCCTCCCCGTTCACGGTGGCGCTCATCCGCACCAGGATGGGGACGTGGAGCTCCAGCTCCCCTTCGTCGTAGGCCAGGCGGGCCTCCCCGGGGCTGGCAAAGGCGTGGAGGACCTCCTTGGGTTCCTCCCCTGCGGCAGCGGCCCGGCGGACCTCATAGCCAGAGGTGGGCAGGATGCGGTCGGGAGTTTCCAGCCAGATGTGGTCGCTCTCGCTGATCTCCTCCCGGTCCAGGGCGGCCAGGGCGGCCTCCTGGGTGGGGTAGATATAGGCGGGGTCGGCGGGGGCGTCCTTCTCGTAGGTGAGGTAGTAGGAGCCCAGCACCATGTCCTGGGTGGGGACGGTGACGGGGCCGCCGTCCTGGGGCCGCAGGAGGTTGTTGGCAGAGAGCATCAGGATGCGGGCCTCGGCCTGGGCCTCCGCGGACAGGGGGACGTGGACGGCCATCTGGTCGCCGTCGAAGTCGGCGTTGAAGGCGGTACACACCAGGGGGTGGAGCTTGATGGCCCGGCCCTCTACCAGCACCGGCTCGAAGGCCTGGATGCCCAGGCGGTGGAGGGTGGGGGCGCGGTTGAGCATCACGGGGTGCTCCTTGATGATGAAGTCCAGGGCGTCCCAGACCTCGGCCCGGCCCCGGTCCACCATCTTTTTGGCGGACTTGATGTTGTTGGCCAGGCCGTCCTCCACCAACTTCTTCATAACGAAGGGGCGGAAGAGCTCAATAGCCATCTCCTTGGGCAGGCCGCACTGATAGATCTTCAGTTCCGGGCCCACCACGATGACGGAACGGCCAGAGTAGTCCACCCGCTTGCCCAGCAGGTTCTGACGGAACCGGCCCTGCTTGCCCTTGAGCATGTCGGACAGGGACTTGAGGGCCCGGTTGTTGGCGCCGGTGACGGCGCGGCCCCGGCGGCCGTTGTCAATGAGGGCGTCCACAGCCTCCTGGAGCATCCGCTTCTCGTTGCGGATGATGATGTCCGGGGCGGTGAGCTGGATGAGCCGCTTGAGGCGGTTGTTCCGGTTGATGACCCGGCGGTAGAGGTCGTTGAGGTCCGATGTGGCGAAGCGCCCGCCGTCCAGCTGGACCATGGGGCGGATCTCCGGGGGGATCACCGGCAGCACGTCGATGATCATCCACTCGGGCCGGTTGCCGGACAGGCGGAAGGCGTCCACCACTTCCAGGCGCTTGACGATCCGGGCCTTCTTCTGGCCGGAGGCGTGCTGGAGCTCCTCCCGGAGCTGGACGGACAGGGCCTCCAGGTCGATGTCGGCCAGGAGCTTCTTCACAGCCTCGGCGCCCATGCCGGCGTCGAAATCGTCCTCATACTTCTCCCGCAGGTCCCGGTACTCCTTTTCCGAGAGGATCTGGTTCTTCACCAGGGGGGCGTAACCGGGGTCGGTGACGATATAGGCGGCAAAGTACAGGACCTTTTCCAGGATCCGGGGGGAGAGGTCCAGCAACAGGCCCATCCGGGAGGGGATCCCCTTAAAGTACCAAATGTGGGACACCGGGGCGGCCAGCTCAATGTGGCCCATCCGCTCCCGGCGGACGCTGGCCCGGGTGACCTCCACGCCGCAGCGGTCGCAGATCTTGCCCTTATAGCGGATCTTTTTATACTTGCCGCAGTGGCACTCCCAGTCCTTGGTGGGGCCAAAGATGCGTTCACAGAACAGGCCGTCCCGCTCGGGTTTCAGGGTGCGGTAGTTGATGGTCTCCGGCTTTTTGACCTCGCCGTAGGACCACTCGCGGATCTGTTCCGGGGAAGCGATACCAATACGAATGGCGTCAAACTCAGCATAACTCATATCCATCGTCCTCCCTTTTATTCGTCATAACTGTCATCGCCGTAGTCGTCTGCGCTGTCGTCCACCGCGTCCCCTACGGAGAGGTCATCGTCGTCGCTGGATTCCTTGATGGTGTAGCCTGCCGCGGAGAACTGGGCGTCTGCATCCTCCCGATAGGGCTGGTAATCGTCATCCCGGATCTGGTTGATGTTCTGATAGGTGTCTTCCTCGTCGTCCCGCAGTTCGATCTCCTCGCCCTGGGCGTCCAGCACCTTGATGTCCAGACACAGGGCCTGCAGCTCCTTCACCAGCACCTTGAAGGACTCGGGGATGCCGGGCTTGGGCACGTTGTGGCCCTTGACGATGGCCTCGTAGGTCTTCACACGGCCGGTGACATCGTCGGACTTGACGGTGAGGATCTCCTGCAGGGTGTAGGCTGCGCCGTAAGCCTCCAGGGCCCAAACTTCCATTTCGCCGAAGCGCTGGCCGCCGAACTGGGCCTTGCCGCCCAGGGGCTGCTGGGTGACCAGGGAGTAGGGGCCGGTGGAACGGGCGTGGATCTTATCGTCCACCAGGTGGTGGAGCTTGAGGAAGTAGACGTAACCCACGGTAACGGGGTTTTCAAACATCTCGCCGGTACGGCCGTCGTAGAGGCGGGTCTTGCCGTCGGCCAGACGGAGGCGGCCCTCCTTCCGCCAGACGCGGACCTGGTGCTCGTCGGCCATCTCCTCCTGGTCCAGGCGGCGCACATCGGTGCCGTCCTCGGTGACCAGGTAGAGCTGTTTGCCGGCGATGGTCTCGTTGGGATAGACCTCCCGGAACAGGCCGGCCTGGGCCAGCAGCTCCATAATGTCCTTCTCGTCGGCGCCGTTGAAGACGGGGGTGGCCACCTTCCAGCCCAGTGCCTGGGCGGCCCGGCCCAGGTGGACTTCCAGCACCTGTCCGATGTTCATACGGGACGGCACGCCCAGGGGGTTCAGGACGATGTCCAGGGGGGTGCCGTCGGGGAGGAAGGGCATATCCTCCTGGGGCATGATCCGGGAGACCACGCCCTTGTTGCCGTGGCGGCCGGCCATCTTGTCGCCCACGGAGATCTTCCGCTTTTGGGCGATGTACACCCGCACCACCATGTTCACGCCGGGGCCCAGCTCGTCGCCGGCCTCCCGGGTGAAGACTTTGACGTCCACGATGATGCCGCTCTCGCCGTGGGGCACCTTCAGGGAGGTGTCACGGACTTCCCGGGCCTTTTCGCCAAAGATGGCCCGGAGCAGGCGCTCCTCGGCGGTGAGGTCGGTCTCCCCCTTGGGGGTGACCTTGCCCACCAGGATGTCTCCGGCGTGGACCTCGGCGCCCACCCGGATGATGCCCCGCTCGTCCAAATCCTTCAGGGCGTCGTCGCCCACGTTGGGGATGTCGCGGGTGATCTCTTCGGGGCCCAGCTTGGTGTCCCGGGCCTCGGTCTCGTATTCTTCAATGTGGATGGAGGTAAAGACGTCGTCCTTCACCATCCGCTCGTTGAGGAGGATGGCGTCCTCGTAGTTGTAACCCTCCCAGGTCATGAAGCCCATGAGGATGTTCTTGCCCAGGGAGATCTCCCCCTGGTTGGTGGAGGGGCCGTCGGCGATGACATCCCCCTTCTGCACCCGGTCCCGCAGGGAGACAATGGGCCGCTGGTTGATGCAGGTGCCGTGGTTGGACCGGAGGAACTTGATGAGGGGATAGTCCACCACCCGGCCGTCGTCATACCGCACGGTGATGCTGGTGGCGGAAACCCGGGTGACCTCCCCGTCCCCTTCTGCCAGGACGGCGATCTCGGAGTCGATGCAGTTCTTGTGCTCCATGCCGGTGGCCACAATGGGGGCCTGGGTGGTGAGCAGGGGCACGGCCTGCCGCTGCATGTTGGCGCCCATGAGGGCCCGGTTGGCGTCGTCGTTCTCCAGGAAGGGGATCATGGCGGTGGCGATGGAAACCATCATCTTGGGGGAGACGTCGATGTAGTCCACCTTCTCCCGGTCCACCTCTACGATCTCGTTGCGGTGGCGGCAGGTGATACGCTTGTTGGCCAGGCAGCCGTTCTCGTCCAGGGGCTCGGTGGCCTGGCCCACCATGAACTCGTCCTCGATGTCGGCGGTCATGTACTCCACCTCGTCGGTGACAAAGCCGGTGGCCTTGTCCACCTTCCGGTAGGGGGCCTCAATGAAGCCATAGCGGTTGATCCGGGCATAGGTGGCCAGGTAGGAAATCAGGCCGATGTTGGGGCCTTCCGGGGTCTCAATGGGGCACATACGGCCGTAGTGGCTGTAGTGGACGTCACGGACGTCGAAGGAGGCCCGGTCACGGGACAGGCCGCCGGGGCCCAGGGCGGACATACGCCGCTTGTGGGTGAGCTCTGCCAGAGGGTTGGTCTGGTCCATGAACTGGGACAGGGGGGAGGACCCGAAGAACTCCTTGATGGCGGCGGTCACCGGCCGGATGTTGATGAGGGACTGGGGGGTGACGATGTCCAGGTCCTGGATGGTCATCCGCTCCCGGATGACCCGCTCCATCCGGCTGAAGCCGATGCGGAACTGGTTCTGGAGCAGTTCGCCCACGCAGCGCAGGCGGCGGTTGCCCAGGTGGTCGATGTCGTCGGGGGTGCCCACCCCGTGGGAGAGGGAGCAGAGGTAGTTGATGGAGGCCATGATGTCGTCCACAATGATGTGCTTGGGCACCAGGTCGTCCTTCCGCTCGGCCACCAGTTCCTGGAGGGCGGCCTCGTCGCCGCCGCACTGGTCCAGGAGCTCGCAGAGGACCTCAAAGCGGACCTTCTCGGTGATGCCGCATGCCTCCGGGTCGAAGGAGACGAAGTGGGCCATATCCACCATCCGGTTGGAGAAGACCTTCACCACCTGGCCGTCCACGTCCACGAAGGCCTCGGACACGCCGTGGTTCTCCAGGTCCTGGGCCTGGGCCCGGGTGAGGGTCTGGCCGGCCTCGGCCAGGATCTCACCGGTGCGGGGATCGGCCACCGGGGCGGCCAGCTTCTGCCCAGACAGCCGGGGCCACAGGGAGAGCTTCTTGTTGAACTTATACCGGCCCACGGCAGACAGGTCATACCGGCGGGCATCGAAGAAGAGGCCGTTGATCAGGGTCTCAGCGGAGTCCAGGGTGGGGGGCTCTCCGGGACGGAGCTTGCGGTAGATCTCCAGCAGGGACTCCTCCCGGGTTTTGCAGGTGTCCT
>OLFX01001209.1_pt1 | contig 31608 bp, 21 predicted proteins | sample 1605091 | NCBI WGS metagenome assembly OLFX01 (sample SAMEA3888906, study PRJEB22519) | human gut metagenome | biome: human gut; feature: human-associated habitat; material: faeces | place: Denmark | collected 2012 | reverse complement strand
CGACCGGGTCTCCAAACACGAACACCGAAGACGAATAAGTAACAAAATAATTCTACTATTTTTTAGTTACAGCGGTTACAAAAGTACAATAAATACCTATTTCCTTGATAACATGAAACCAAAGTCAGCTGGAATAAACTATCTTTTTAGTTAATATTTCTTTAATTTTACGAGGAATGAAATCTTTTATGAAAAAAATGTCGATCTTGACGCAACGTAATAAAACAGGATGCATCTATATAATAAAACACGATTCGGATGAAAACAAAACCTAACTTCCAAAAAATCAGGCATTGGCTTCACATAGCCATATACATTCTTGTACTTTTGCTGTTTGCCAATTACGAGTCTCAGCGCAAACAACACCCGGAGCGTAACAAGCTTTTTGTAGATCAGCACCAACAGGCGTATGTGGAAGTCCCTTCGAATAACAGCTAAACCGGAAAGAGGGAGAACAACACTAAAAAACGCTATCTTTTCAGATAGCGTTTCGGTGCACGGGTGGAGAGGCTCGAACTCCCGACACCTGGTTTTGGAGACCAGTGCTCTACCAACTGAGCTACACCCGTATTTGATGCTGCAAAGGAAAGCAAATTTCCTGGAATCTGCAATATTCCTGTACATATTTCTTAGATTTTTTTCCGCTTCAATTTTCCCATACGCCCCGGTTTAGAAATAATATTTTGACTTACAGCTTTTCATCCTTTTCAGCAATTCCTCCACCCAATAAAATATCTTCGTGGTAAAAAGCAACAGGTTGTCCCGGAGCAACGGCCCAGGCAGGCTCACTCAAGACCACTTTCAAGCGGTCAGGGCTCAAACGTTCAGCCCGGATATTTCCCCTCGGATTTAATCCCAAACCCCGGATTTTGATTTCTACCCCGGCAGCTAACAAATCCCCAAAGTACACTGCCTCTACCTGCCCGACTGTCAGCACAGAAGTATATAACCCGGATTTGGGAGCAACAATAATACTGTTCCTCTCCACATCGATTTCCCGGACATACATAGGAACTCCGGTCCGGTCGGGAATCCCCCGTTTCTGTCCAACCGTATAATTCAAGATTCCGGCATGTACGCCCAATACCCGTCCTTTATCGTCAATAATTTCTCCACTTTCCTGTCGGAAGTCTTTTATAGGATAATCCTTTATAAAATCACGGTAATCCTTATTTTTCAGAAAACATATCCCCATGCTCTCCCGTCTCCGGGCCATCTGCTCGTATCCATTCCGGGCCGCCCACTCCTTCACTTGTTTTTTGGTATATTCACCCAAAGGGGTCAACGCTCTTCTTAAAAGCGCCTGAGGCAAGCCCCACAAAAAGTAAGACTGATCCTTCTGAGGATCGATCCCTTTCCGGATATAAAATCTTCCCTCCCGTTCGACAATCCTGACATAATGTCCCGTTGCGATATACTCCACTCCCAACTCATCAGCCACCTGCTGTAACAATATCCACTTTACCCGGCGGTTACAAATGCAGCAAGGACTCGGCGTAAGACCCGACCGGTAAGCTTTTACGAAAGGATCAACCACCTGCTGCCTGAATAGTTCATGTCCTTCCCGGCAGAGGAAAGGGACATTCAGTTTTTCACAACTGTCTCTCACACCGCTTAAATCATTTTTCTCCCACAATTCCAGGGTCACCCCGATCACTTCATACCCTTGCCGGCGTAACAATAAAGCGGTCACAAAACTATCGACCCCTCCGCTCATACCGACAACCACCTTTTTCATATACAGATTTTTGAACTAGAAAAATTTTCAGGCAAAAAACAAATAGGCGATCACGACCGCAGCAATAATCCCTGCTAAATCGGCAATCAGTCCACACGGAACAGCGTAACGGGTATTCCGGATCCCCACTGCCCCGAAATAAACAGCAATGATATAAAAAGTCGTATCCGTCGCCCCCTGGAAAGTACAAGCCAAACGTCCGGCAAATGAATCGGCCCCGAAAGTCTTCATGGTATCGATCATCATCCCCCGGGCACCGCTTCCACTCAGCGGTTTCATCAAAGCTGTCGGCAACGCATCCACCCAGTCGGCATTAAAACCAAGTCCTTCTATCCCCCGGGTAATCGCAGACATCACCACTTCCATAGCCCCGGAAGCCCTGAATACCCCGATCGCCACCAAAATCGCGATCAAATAAGGAATGATCTTTACAGCAGTAGCGAATCCATCCTTAGCCCCCTCGATAAAAGCATCGTACACATTGATCCGCTTCCAGGCCGCCATCCCGATAAATACCATGATGATACCGAACAGAATAATGTTACTGGCGACATTCGAAACAACGGTTACCGCTTCTTTATCCAAGGTTGAAAAATACCAGATCACTCCCGCCATCAAAGCCGAAATTCCTCCCAAATAAGCCAGAATCACTCTATCGAACAAATTGATCTTTTGATAAATAGCGACAGCGATCAAACCAGCCAAAGTAGAAAAATAAGTGGCTAGTAAGATAGGAATAAAAATATCGGTCGGATTAGCAGCCCCCAATTGGGCCCTATATACCATGATCGACACCGGTACGATCGTCAGTCCTGAAGTATTTAATACCAAGAACATAATCTGAGCATTCGAAGCCGCATCTTTCCGGGTATTGACCTCCTGCATTTGCTGCATCGCTTTCAATCCCATCGGTGTAGCAGCATTATCCAAGCCCAGCATATTAGCAGCCAGATTCATCATAATGGACCCATGGGCAGGACTATCCTGAGGCAGCCCAGGGAAAAGACGGCGGAAAAACGGATTGATCATTCCTGACATCACCTGCACAGCCCCACCCCGTTCACCGATTTTCATGATCCCCATCCACAAAGTCAGCACTCCGGTCAGCCCCAGGGAAATCTCAAAACCGGTCTTCGACATATCGAAAGTAGAGGTCATCATAGCGCTGAATACTTCCGTATCACCTCCTATCACTAAACGAAATAAAGCGACGATAAAGGCAACGGCAAAAAAGAAAATCCAGATATAATTCAACACCATAATTCACTACACCTGATTAACGCAAAGGGAACCGATCACGACAAGTAAAAAGCAAAACTTTTTACTTGTCAGCCAGTCCCTTGCAAGCTTTAAGGGTATTTTGCAGCAAAGACACAATAGTCATCGGCCCCACTCCTCCCGGAACAGGCGTGATATAAGAACATTTAGGAGCTACTCCTTCAAAATCTACATCCCCCACCAGGCGGAAACCGGACTTCGTTTTATCCGAAGGTATCCGGTGGATTCCGACGTCTACCACTACCGCACCTTCTTTTACCATATCGGCAGTCACAAAATGAGGTTTTCCCAAAGCGACGATCAGTATATCGGCTTGTAACGTCATTTCTTTTATATTTTGCGTACGGCTATGACAGATCGTCACCGTACAATCTGCATATTTATCTTTACGTGACATCAACACCGCCATCGGAGTACCTACGATATTGCTTCTCCCGATCACCACACAATGCTTCCCTTGAGTGGGTATTTCATAACGTTTCAGCAACTCTACGATTCCCGCGGGAGTTGCAGGCAGATAGGCAGGCAAACCGGTCACCATCTTGCCGACATTGCAGGGATGAAATCCATCCACATCTTTATCGGGATCGATAGCCATCAACACTTTATGCTCAGAGATATGACGAGGCAACGGCAACTGTACGATATAACCGTCTACGTCGGCATCCTGATTCAACTTATCGACGACAGCCAACAATTGTTCTTCGGTAATATCGGCCGAATACCTCATTTCGGTGCTCTTGAAACCGACCTCCTGGCAAGCCTTTACTTTGCTGGCCACATAAGTTTCACTCGCCGGATCGTTACCTACCAGAACGGCCACCAAATGAGGTGTTTTGGCTCCGGCTGCTTTCATCCGTTTTACTTCATCTGCCAACTCTTGTTTTACCTGAGCTGCAATTTTTTTCCCATCTATTAACTCCATTTCTTCTATTCACTTTTCGTTAATCACTTACAGTCGCTCAACGTCTCATGCCGGGCATTTTCCGCATCAGTTTACCACCACCGGACAACATCTTCATCATCTTCTTCGATTCTTCGAATTGTTTCAACAGACGGTTCACGTCCTGAACGGTCGTTCCACTACCTTCGGCAATTCGCTTACGGCGTGAACCGTTTATCAGGGCCGGATCCTCCCGTTCGGCAGCAGTCATGGAATAGATAATCGCTTCAACTCCTTTAAAGGCATCGTCGTCGATATCGATATCTTTCAGTGCTTTACCGACACCGGGAATCATGGAAGCCAGATCTTTGATATTTCCCATCTTTTTGATTTGCTGGATCTGACTCAGGAAATCATTAAAATTAAACTGATTGCGGGAAATTTTCTTTTGTAATTTTTTGGCTTCTTCGGCATCGAACTGTTCCTGAGCCTTTTCTACCAGGGACACGATATCTCCCATCCCCAGAATACGGTCGGCCATACGTTCGGGATGGAAGGCGTCCAAAGCTTCGAGTTTCTCTCCGGTTCCGACATACTTGATCGGTTTGTTCACTACCGTACGGATAGAAAGAGCGGCCCCCCCCCGGGTATCTCCATCCAGTTTGGTCAGAATCACTCCGTTGAAATCCAGCCGTTCGTTAAATTCGCGGGCAGTATTCACTGCATCCTGACCGGTCATCGCATCGACCACAAACAGGGTTTCATTCGGATGAATAGCCTCTTTGATTGCAGCGATCTCGTTCATCATCTGCTCGTCGATAGCCAAACGTCCTGCCGTATCGACAATCACCACATCATACCCCTTCGCTTTGGCTTGTTTAATGGCATCCAAAGCGATCCTTACCGGATCTTTGGTCGTCTCATCGCTATATACAGGCACCTGGATCTGTTCGCCCAAAACTTTCAACTGCTCGATAGCAGCGGGACGATAAACGTCACAAGCCACCAGCAAAGGTTTCTTCCCTTTTTTATTCTTCAATAAATTGGCAAACTTACCGGAAAAGGTCGTTTTACCGGAACCTTGCAAACCGGACATCAAAATAATCGCCGGATTACCTTTTATATCTACTTCGACATTCTTGCCCCCCATCAACTCAGCCAACTCATCGTGGACAATCTTCACCATCATTTGTCCCGGTTTGACAGCCGTGAGCACATTCATACCCAAAGCTTTCTCTTTCACCCGATTGGTGAAGTCCTTCGCTATTTTATAGTTGACGTCGGCATCTAACAAGGATCGGCGCACCTCCTTCAAGGTCTCCGCGACATTCAATTCTGTGATTTTTCCCTGCCCCTTTAATATCTTGAATGACCGTTCCAGTCTTTCCGATAAATTCTCAAACATATCTTATTCGCTTTATATTTAATGATTATTTTATCTTTTCCCAATATTTTTCAACACCACAAATGTTTTATCGATCAAGGCATTATCAACCACCACCGTAAACTCGTTGGTAGAAGAGATGACTTCGGTCAGATTGATACCTTCCCAAGATAATTCTTTCATAATGGTATAATAAAAACCGGCCTGCATACTGTTCCCTTTCGGCAATTTCAGCGTCACCGAAGACAGACCGTTTTTTTTAAAGAGACACAACTCATCTTTAAAATAATCGGCGATCAATTCCTCCATCGTGTCGCTGATCACAAGATTGGTTTCGAAAACTCCCTGTACCATCGTATAAAAAATCTCATCGTTTTTCACCAGATTTTTCAATACTTCGATATGGCAATCCAATAGAGTAGGTGAATTTTTAAAAGTATAGTCACACAAACTACTCCTAAGAATAATATCCCCCATATTACTCAGCAACTTATTCAACTGCACCTGCTCCCGCACCTGCAAATAAGGCGCCAACCGATTCAAGGCCATCACAATAGCCCCGGTATTCACTCCCTTCTGCAACGCTCTCTCCACATCGGGCTGCAATTGCCGGGCAAGCGAAGAAACATTGATAATGCCCGCCGCTAAAGACTCCGACAGATAAGGCCGGTGTTTTACGATATCTTCTACAACATGAGAAATACTGACCATATAAAGTACATTTAAAAGATGAGCTGTTTAATTTTCAACAAAAATAGTATATTCTGAGCATTTAACCACCGATTTTTCTATTTTTTTCATAAGAAACGAAAGAAATGAATACAACCAGACAAACGCATAAAAATAACCGGTAAAATAGAAAAGCCAAAAAATCCGGCAGGATCACTCCTACCGGATTCACACAACATAAATTTGAAACTACACTTATCAACGCATCATTCTGCAATTGTACAAGGAAGTGACACGTTTGCCTTCATATCCTTTAAAAGATACCCGGATTTTATCTTTTCCCTCGGTAAATTTAGCAGGGATTACAATCGTATTTTCAACGAAGTTTCCATCTTCACCTTTAGGAGAGAACAATTCCAGACGTTCACCATCGATCAGGATTTCAAAGGTATCACGGCCACAATCCCCGCCCCAGAAAGTCATCATCATCTTCATGGGTTCCGTCCCGGATACTTTCATATCGAAATCAAAAAATCCGGTCGGATAAGCATACCGGTATTTTTTACCCCTGAAATCTCCGATACGGCTTTCCCCGGCACTCAGGTTATGATCCCGTTCGGGCTGCATTTCTCCCAGCACGATATAATCGACAGTCACCTTATTCAACTCTTCGATCCGCAATCTTTCTGCTTCGTATTCCGCCTGTTTTTGTTTCCATTCCCCGGGTGAGAATACATCCCAATACACCGTATAATACTGATCGTAGGTATTGTAAAAAGGAATCAACGTCACCTCTTTCGGATAACCCAAACCTTCGGTTTCAAAAGTCAACGGTTTACCGTTTACCGGGTGGATATACTTACATACCTGTTTGTCGGGTGAAACAAAAACCGGTACACCCCGGATCGGTTCTATCTCTTTCTCACCCAATGCACCTGCCAGTAAAGTCGGTCCGTAGAACACAGCCCGCCGGTCGGCATTATCCGGCATTTCCTTCGTATAAAGATTCATCGGTATATTCAATTCGATCCGGTCGCCTGCTTTCCATTTCCGTTCCAGCGTAATGAAAGATCCCGGTTTGGATGTTACTTTCTGCTTTGTACCGTTTACTTTCACCACGATCCCTTCTCCGGCCCACACCGGATAACGCAGATTCAAAGCCAAAGGCTGACGTTCCCCCTCGACCACTTTCAACGTCACCCGTCCATTCTCCGGATAAACGGTTTCCAGCCTCACTTTCAATCCCTTCTCTTTCCAGGTCAATACCGAGGGTATATAAAGATTGACAAACAGAGAACGGTCGTCGCTACCGTGACTGTAAATCGCCCCCCCATACTTGGAATGATTTTCAAAACCACTTCCCATACAACAGGTGAATGAATTGTATTTATCGCAAAAATCTTTCCGGGTTCCCATCGCCAGCGGCACAAAATAACAGGTCATTCCCGTTTCGGGATGCTGAGAAGCCAGGATGTGATTATACAATGCTTTCTCGTAAAAGTCGAGATACTTCGGATCTCCGGTCCATTCATACAGATGCCGGCTCAATTTCAGCATATTATAAGTATTACACGTCTCACAGGTAGAATGCGTCAGGCGATCGTTCAGTTTATCGGGTGTCGAAAGATATTCTCCCGAGCTATTTCCCCCGTTGGCATAACTATGATGATTTACCATCGTTGTCCAGAAAAATTCGGCAATCCGTTCATCCTTTGAGTTTCCGGTCAACTCATACTGACGTGCACTACCGATGATCTTCGGAATCTGAGTATTCGAATGCAATCCGGGCAGGATATCTTTCCCTTCTGCCAACGGTTCCATCAATCGTCTGTGGTAAAATCGATACGAAGCGTCCAGGTATTTTTTATTTCCGGTCAGAGCATACACCTGGGCAAATGCCTCGTTCATACCCCCGAACTCACAATTCAGCATTGTCTGTACCTGTTCGTCCGTCAGTCCGGCAAGTACGTCCACCAGGTAATCAGCCAAATTCACCAGCACTTTTTTAGCAGTCTCGTTCCCAGCTAACAGATAAGCATCATTGAGTCCCATCATGGTTTTATGTTCGTTGTACCAGGGGACCCACAAGCCGTTCAAATCGAATCCGGCCGAACGGATAATCCCCTTTTTCACCTGTTTGAATACCCGGTCTCCCCCCGGCATGCCACCGATAAAACCGTTCACAAAATATTGCTGGCAACTATCCAGTTCGTGCACGATATAATCCACCCGTTGTTTGAAGCGTTCGTCTCCGGTAGAGGCATACTGTTGTGCCACAGCCGAAAGATAATGTCCCAGGGTATGCCCGGCTATCCCCATAGACTCCCAGCTTCCATAAGATTCTCCTTTCGGCTCGAGGCCTGCATTCTTCAGGAAATTCGATAACAACCGGTCCATATCCATTTCCAGCATCCATGCCGCATTCCGGTCCATAGCATTCTTAAAAGGGCTATCCAGCAAACGGACATCCTTCAAACCGAAATACTTCACCTTCGCCGGCACCACATTCCCGACAGCCAAGGCCGCACAATGTTCACAGGCTCGGCCTACCGACACAATCCCTATAACCAGTAACCATCCTATTATTAATTTTCTCATAACTTCCATTATTTTCAAATTCTACCTTTGCACCTCTTTACTCTGTTCCGAGTACAATCACATTCGCACTAAAAGGGCCTACTTTCACCTGTTTGGTATTTTTCAAACTTTTTTCCGACACTTTCACCACACTTTCCTGTCCCGGTGTATTATAAGCCATATCGTCGGGTCCGGTAAGGGTATAAATCGTCGCCACTCCGTTCAACCGGCATGTTTTTTCCTGATACTCAAACTGTCCACCCAGTATATCCAGCTCGAAAGTCACTTCTTCCCAGCCCGGATTTATAACAGATAAAGTCAATGCCTGATCGGAAGACCGGATAGCGGCAGCGACATCCAGGGGACGTAACTCTCCGTCCACTTTCACCGGAACGGTACCGAATTGTTCGCGATATAATTTCAACACCTCGCCGGTCGAAGCATAACAAGCATCCGTCGTCGTCGCTTTGATACAACCGATGACATTCACCGTTTGTGCATAATTGGCCATAAATACCATATCGCTTTGACGGAGGAACTCGTTCAGTCCGGCAGCAATCCCCAAAGCATCCCGTAAGAAATAACGGGTACCCAATTCGCCATAGATATGAGGGCCGTACCAATAATTCCATTCGTCCATACAAATACGGATATCTTTACCTTCCAAAGCGGGTATATCTTTCCGGTATCCCCGGTGTGCCTCGGCTATCCGGCGAATATTACGGGGAATTTGCAATACGTGTGTCATCAGTCCTCCGCCATGCCAGTCCTGACAATAAAAATGTTCGCTCACCAAATCCATACGGTCGGCACAATTAGCCAAAATCATTTCGTCCCACCGGCCCACTTCTCCGACAGCAATCAGGTGGATAGAAGAATCTACTTTCCACATCGCATCTGCAAAACTGTTATGTTTTTTCACAAAAGCCTCCGTACTCATAAAACCGAGTTGCCAATCCCCGAACATTTCATTCCCGACGGACCACCATTTCACCTTCCAGGGTTTTGCCTGTCCGTTTTGTTTCCGCCATTTACCCATCGGTGTATCCTCTGCACCGTTACAATATTCCACCTCATCGGCAGCTTCTTTTACCCCTCCCAAACCGGCATTTACAGCAATATAAGGCTCGGTATCCAACAATTCACACAATCGCATAAACTCATGAATCCCGACATCGTTCGATTCCACTCCTGTCCAGGCCGGATTTCTCCGGGGAGGCCGTTTATCCCGTTCACCGATCCCGTCATGCCAATCATAACCACTGACGAAATTACCTCCCGGCCAACGATATACCGGAGCTTTCAATCCTCTCAGCAAAGCCAGCACATCCGCCCGGAAGCCGTCGATATGATCATCCGGCATCAAAGAAGCCGTACCGATCCATAATCGTCCTTCTTTTTGCGGACAGATCGAAAAAGTAGCATCCTTTACTTTATGATCGAAAGCTGAAAAATGCACCGGATATTTACGATAAGTAGTCCCGACCTCCAAGGATAATTCCTGAATAAACGAACCGTAATTCAACATCACTTTTACCGGCATTTCGCGATCGGCTTTCATTACAATATATCCCGAACAGGAAATACCGGGCCGTAATCCCAGTTGCGTCTGTTTCAGCGCGATCCGTTTACCGTCGGATTTCAACACCGGAGTATGCCGTCCTGTATAGGGAGCCGTCTCGTCCATATATAAACCTTCTTCCGCTTTATCCGTGCCCGCAATCTGCCAGGGAGAACCTTTTTGCCCCGGAGCATACCAGAATTTCCGGTCCATCAACATTTCGGCCCAGATACCTCCATAAATACAATGCCCCATATGTTCTATAAATTGCCCATAAATATAAGGAGACATCTCCGCCTTTTGCTCTGCCGGATCAACTTTTATACTGGTTTCGATGACCTCCGTACCCAGACATTCGAACGAAAGATCGTCAAACCATACTTTCCCTTTTGCTTTTCCTTCTGTTCCCAGCAAACATGATACGGTGACACAATCGTTCGCTCCGGTCTCAAAATCACAACTGACCAAAGTCCAGTCTTGCGTACCGGTAAAATCAGGCAATTGTACCTCGACTCCCTGCAAGCGGAATCCGGCTCCCCCTTGCGGTTCGGCCACTACATTTTCACATTTGATCCACCCTTTGAAGCGATATTTCGACCACGGTTTGAGATTCACCCGGTTATTCCAGTATCCATTAGCCAAACCGTCGGCTGAAATACATAAACTCCGGGTACCGTCATGAGCCGTTGCATCATAGAAGTGCAAAACTTCTTTACTGGCAGGAGGAGCCTGCCAATAGAGCACTTCTGAAGAAACGACCTCTTCGGCAGAACCGTTCTTTATTTCTCCCCACTGTCCACCGGTCAAAGGTTGACGCTCTTTTGGGACAGAACATGCACAAAGCACCGCTATCCCGAATAAAACGATATTATTCTTCTTCATTTTCGATATTTATTGATGTATTTATGACAACTAATCTGCTCGTTCGTAGCCGGGAAAAACTCGCTCAAAATATCGTACAAACCGCGGTCATATGCCTTCAATTCCTTGCGGGTATTCACCTGGTTATGTTTTCCGTCCGGTTTAGGAACTTCAGCATTCACATTAAACCAATCCTGTACTCCTTCGGCCCAATACTCTTCGATATTGGTCGCGGCATAGGTATCTTTCCACTTTCCGGCAGCCAAAGCGGCATCATAAGCTTTTTTCAGACGTTCATTAAAATCGGGATATACAGTCAGTATTCCGATCAAATGAATCGAATGGGCAAATTCATGGACCAGAATATCTTCGGCATGGTATTTATCGATCTGATATCCCAAAATATTTTCTTCGGCACAAGTCGTCAAAGGCAACCACTTCGTTCCTCCTAATCCCCTGGCTCTCAAGTCCCAATTCAAAGAAGTATCCCGAGCCAAATGAGCATGTTCGGGGATATCGGTCGTACCTTCATAACGAGCCATGACGCCCACACGGGTACCGATATCTGTCATCGCCTTCAACACCCCGGCAGGCAGATATCCGGTCAACGCCGTCAACGTACGGTGAGCCGCATACATCGCCGAATCGGGAACCCGCCAGGAAGCTATAATATGAATCCCGTTGGCATTCAGGTATTTCTTGTAAAAAGGATTCAGCTTCAGCTCTAGCGGTGGAGCCGTAATCCCCGGTTTCTGTCCGGTTACTCTCTGCTGCGCCTTTCCCAGACACAGCAGACAACAAAATACAATGCACATCACATATTTCATAACACTTTCATATTAGGGTTAGACAATCTGCCCACCAGCACGCCATGCAGAGGTACATCATTAGCATCCGGATTTTCATCCGCCTACCGGTTTAATACCTTCCTCCCCACTTTATTACGTCCCGGTTTTTCCTTTTTCAAATCACCTAAACAAAGGAATGACATTCTCTTAACTTTCAATAAAACATATATGCAAAAAAATACAACAATTGTACAAATCGAGTTTTTAAAAGGAAAATAGCATATAAAAATCATACATACGATTGTTGACTTACCCCCAAAACCGGATAATAAAAAAAGGAACGGTGCATGTCCAGTTTTAAACCGTTATTACCGTTTTAACTGTCGGCACCGTTTTAACCTTAAAATAGCATCCGGTATCGGAGAAAATTATTCTGCAAAAACCAAAGTTCTGATACAATGTTCGGTTTGACCGGATGCCCATGAATAATAGTCGAACTCAAAATATAAAGTCTTCGTATTTTTATCATAGTAAGCGATATAATCCGATTCGAGAGCCGTATTCACCGGTTCATACATCGTCACGATTTCAACTTCATAAGCTCCTGAAGGAGCCCCGTCTGCAGTAGATTCCACCTGATTAATCTTAAATAATAGTGGATAAGCAGTATTTCCATTATCCAACCCCATAGCATAGTCGTAATCGGCAGCCCTGAATTTGGCATAGCGATCGTCATAAAGGCTAGTGCCTGCAGCTTCCAGTTCGGTTGTTATCGCATCGTACTCTGCTTTCGTATAGATTTTATCACCGAAATGAACATATCCGGTATATCCTTCTTCTGTCAATGTATAGTTTCCGGCTAATACACCAGCCTCCAAAGCTGGTAAAACGACTACCGATGAAGCATCCATCTGGGTCACCGTAAAGCTTTCGGTAACCCCTTCCCACACTCCGGTAATCGTAGCCGTGCGGGTTTTTCCGGTATTGTTCGCTGTAGCCGTCAAATTCAGAGTCACAAAAGCATCGTCTTCGCCAGCGACAACCATATAACCGTCGGTACCCTGTACAAAACTGACTCCCTCACTACCGACAGTCAACCAACTCACACCGGTCCCTTCTACTTTATACTTCGTCATACCGATATAATTTCCGGAAGTATTCGACTTTGTACCTCCCGTATATGAAAACTTCACTTCTTCAGTTCCCCAGTCAATCACCGCACAAGGCTGTACCAAAGTCATCGTCTGGGTCAGATTCCCGGCCTTAATCGTTACAGAACCGGTGATTTCCTGAGCGGTCGTATTCAAATTCACCACCGAAACAGTCACGATAGAATCATTGGTCCGGCTAGCTGTAAAATCGTCCGTTACGCTTTCTACAGTCCAACTATCCGTATAGGCTTTCACTTTAATATCACCATTTCCTCCCCAAAAAACCAAGTTTTCCAGGCTGACATCACTTAACATAAGTCCGGATTCCTGACTAACCGTCACTTTTTTTACCGACTGCTCTTTCTGTACCGTAATCGTCGCTGTCCGTACCGCTGCCTCCGTATCGTTCGGGTCCACCCTGACGGCTATCGAATCGGTGCCCTGAATCCGTTCCGGTTTACACCACGACTTATCCGAGCTAAAGGTCCAATCGTCAGTATTACATTCGACCACAAAACCCTCTTCGCCTCCTTTTAAGCCATAACTCAAATTCGTCTTCGTAACCGCTAGTGCTCCCGACCGCTGAGCAACCGTAAATACTTTATAAAGCTGATCCGATACCGACACCGTGATATGTCCGAAACGTTCTTCAGAGCCGGTATTTACTTCTGCTGTAAAATTCACGATCGAATCCTTTTCTACGGAACAGGTCACCCAATCGGCATCTTTATCGATACTCCATGCAACATCCGACCGCACGATAAACGAACCCGTAGCTCCTTTAGCACTGACTTCCAGGGTGTCGGCAGATAAACTGATCGTAGGTGCAGCCTGCATGACAGCCAGACTTTGTGTCCGGCTACCGGCCTGTATCTTTAATATAGCCGAACGTATTTCAGCCCCTGAATTATCCTGGGTTTTCAATATCAACAAAGTATCTTTTTTCTCATAGGTAATCCAATCGTAATCGTATTCCGCCACCGCCCAGGAGTCGAAAGTCGTCGTAATCTTTACCGTATCCAGCCTTCCCGTTGCAGAACGGTTCAAACGGGACGGAGTCAGATACAAATCGGCACTTTGAGTGGTAAAACTACGTACTACCGAATGTACATCCGCAACAGAAGCATTTTCATATTTGGCATAAGCGACATAAGAATAAGTCGTAGCCGATTCCAATTCGGTCAAATCCAGATACATCACAGAATCGACCTTTTCTACTTTTAAAACATCCCCATAAGATAACAAAGCACTCTTATCGGTCTGTACTCCATAACAGATTCCCACTTCACCGATACCGGCCGTCTCATTCAGGCGGATCCGTACCCGGGCAGATGTCGGCGTGATCGATTCTTCCAGCGGCCCGCCATTCACATGTACCGAGGATGTAGTCAACACATCGTCGTCATCGCTACAGGCTCCTAAAAAAACGGCCAGCAGACCTACTAAAACGGAAAATATTTTATTCTTCATAAGATTCATCATTAAAGTTATACTTAGTTTTTCACCTCCGTATTGACAAATTTCACCCGATAAGGATATTCTTCATCATTGCTGACATCGTCGTCCCAAACATGAGGTTCATGCCGGGTCGGAGCTCCCGATACCACAAACCACAACCGTTTCAGCCCTCCACCGGGCACGGTAAAAGATACGGATGCTTGCGGAGCAGTCCCGGTTGCCTCCCCCATATCCCCGTATACAGGTGTCCAACTTCCTTGCACACCGACAAAACCGAACCTCCATCCTGCTTTGCTATCACCGACTGTCCGATAACGGCTGTCACCTGTAATCCCTTCGAATTCGGCAGTCACCGTCGTTCCTCCTTCCGGTACGCTCAACTGAAAAGCATTATAGCCGTAATCATGCGGTGTAAAAGCGATATTTTGCTCCGTGCCGTGATCTGCAGTCACCGTATCCGGATAGGAACGATAATATCCGTTCTCAGCGATCAGACGGGTCTTGTGGGTATACCAGGTTTGCCGGTCGGCCTCGCTTTGTCTATCGACGATACGCCGCAAATAACCGCCCAAAGGATAATCCCAGGTAATGTCATGACAAGCCGATTCCCACACTTCGGCATTGAATTGATCCTGTGAAAGACCTGCAATCCGTTTATAAGCCGTAATCGGGTCTTCATGGCTTTTAGACTCCCGCCATACCCGTCCCAACATATCTTCCCCATGTTTCATCCGCCAATATTCCATCAGATAAAAAGCCTGGTAACGCAACCATTCATGCATAAATCCGCGGTGATGATTGGCCAGATAAATAGGTACATCACAATTCCACTCCGGGAAAAGCGCGATATTCTGCCACGCCATATGCTGGGCACACATTTCCCAAAAACTATTGCCATCCTGCGAAGTTCCGCTTTGCCCCTGACGGAAGCCGGCCTCTTTGTTCGGATCGTCACAATACACCTGATATTGGAACGAATGACCGAACTCGTGGGCGATCGTCTGTCCCACCGGTTTCATCGTCGCCGGATTGACCCACAAAGCTCCGATCACATCATCGTATCCTCCGCCATATGCTGTCCACGTGGTCGTATAATGGACGATCACCATCATCCGGATCGAATCGACGTTCGAATTTCCCGGAGTGACAAAATTCAGGGAATCATGATACAATTTATAGAAACGCTCTCCTTTTTCGAGTAAATCGTCGAGATCGACAGTCATATCCACCCCATTCAAAGGCGGAGCACTTTTGGGATCGTCACCGAATCCTTTTTCCCAGAATACCACAAAATTTTCGGAAGAAACCATCCGGTGATAACTGAGCCGACTGTTATCGTCATAAAAATCCATAGACCGCAAATCATCCTGGACCGGGAAAAACAGCTTCTTTCCACTGGGCAATACGGTGGCTTTTCCTTGTACCTCACTGTCGGTAAGCCGGCACTCGATCTCAAAGACTCCTTTCTGAGTCACAGACAAATTACAATCGAAAAAGAGATCTTTCCTGAAAGCGGTATTCGCTTTCTCAACCTTATATTGTACCGCGTTACCGGTAGATTGTGATACAACCGGATAAGAGGGAACGGGATAAGGAACGATCACCGCTTCGTCGGTATAGATAATTTCTGCCCAGGGATTAGCCGTTTCAAAATTATTTTTATTTGTCCGGGGCACCCAACGATCTTTCCAACTAATGCTCTGATTGCGTCTGTCTTTAACTTTCAGTATCAAATAACCATAATTTTTATTATAAGCACTGCCTAAAGCCCCGGCGAATTCCTGCAGCTCTTCCTCGCTCAGTTCTTTACTACTCACGTCGGCAGGAGCTTTATCGCTATCCGTCGTTCCCCAGGTTGCCGATACAGTGACGGCCTTAGCCGAATTGTCTTTCAACTGGATGCGACAAACGCCTTCTTTGACTTGGGTGACGCCTCCACTGCTAATCTCCAGATCAACCAGATAAACTGCCGCCGGAATATTTTTGGTACCGGCCCCATACAATATCAGTTTTCCAGTAGAAGCATCGACCGACAGTGTCGCCTTTTGAACCGGATTATATTTAGCCAGCACCGCTTCCATGGTCTTATCCGTATTCAGATCGACAGGCGAAGACCACCCGATGACCTCACAGCTCTCGAAAAAAAGTGGTTCACTTTCTTTGGTCGAAAAATTACGGACATCTTTGATCTTTACCGTGATATCCTCCCCGACTCCCTCCGGTAGTTTCAACGCTTCAGATTCATAATCTTCTCCTTTGAGCACGGAAAAGATCGAAGAACCGTATCCCACCTCATCCAGATCGATCCCTTTGATTTTTTCGTTACCGGAACACCCGGAAGAGAAGCCTATCGCCAGGATAGCGATAAGCCTCCACCCCTGTTTTAATACACGATATCCCATATTTATTCTACTGCTGAATAATAATAAGCATCCCAGTCTTCCGCACTACACCAATCTTCGTGGAATAAGAAACGCAATACCAGTTTTTTCTTTTTGTAGTCGTAATACGACTCATCTTTCACTACACTATTGGCTCCCGGTTCGAGGAATTTCACCACCTCCACCCGGTAACATCCCGGAGCATAAGAAGCTTCTTCATAGTGTAATTTGAAACACAAGGGATAACGGAAATCCACAGCACCGGAAGCCGAAATGATGTAGTCGAAATCATAGGTCCCGAAATCGCTTCTCCGATCCCAATCTACCGTATATCCCTCTCCCGCCATATATTGTTCTTTAGAAAGAATAATGCTTCCGATGGTCCCTCTATCCCGGCTCAATACCACCATACTATCCAATTGCCAGGTGAACGATGAAAGATCGACCTCTTCTATCCTGAACCCTCCGGCTACAGTCATCATGACCGTTCCGCAATCCACCGTTATCGTTTCTCCCGGCATCCCTTCATCGGGCATCGTTGCAGAGACATAAGCCGTATCGTATCCGGTCATGGCTAGTCCCAACGTATAATCTCCCGGCCCCGGCACCTTCACGGTTGCAACACCATCTGCATCGGTCATATCGGCTCCTGTTTCCAATCCCAAAATAGAAACGCCTGTGATCGGCAGGAAAGTAGAATCGTCTAAAACGGTAAAATGGATCACATAGGACACCGTTTTGGGATTCAAAGCAATCTTTACCTCCACATTTTTCGTACTTCCTTCGCTTACTTCCCCGATAGCTACCGTCGTTGTATAATCCTGATAAGCTTCATGAGAAAATACCAGATTAGCGACAGCCCGCGGAGCCTGATCGAAGGTCAGCGTCGCTTTACCATGGGCATCGGTCGTTTCCGAAATTTTCAAAGCAGTCTGCTTCAAAGTTACCGCCGCTATCGGTAAATCCGTTTCTCCGTCGACCACCGTCAGATTCACAACGGCAGCTCCGGCAATATATTCTTCATCGGTGATCTCTTCATTATCGTCATCCGTACAGGCCCCAAAAGCCAATGGCATCATCCATAACAAAAATGCCAGATATTTAAATCTTTTCATACACTTCGGTTTTAATTATTTCTTTACCCTTTGAACAATACCGGTATCATCAGCTCCTTTCAGCTGATAGGTAATTTCAAAAACTCCTTTACGCTGTATAAACCAGCTGAAACGGAGCCAGATATCAACCCCTTTGGTCGTCGCCGAAGGAATGATCCGATAATAAGACAGATCGTCGGTAGACGTCGGTGCATTGATCAATGGGAAAGGAGCCATAGGGAAAGGAGCGATCATCGCATCCGAAGTATAATACATCTTCTGCCAGGGGCTCCGTTTTTCGTAGCTTCCCAAATCCGATTGCCGCTGACGGATTTCTCCTCCGCTATTCGCATCCGTATTCGGTGTCCAATCGAAAGCCTCTCCATAATGATCCAGTACTTTCAGAATCATATAACCGTAGTCCTCGTTATATTCTCCCCCTGCTGCTGCCAATTTACTTTTAAAAGCTTCCAGATCGTCTCCTTTCAGTTCTTTGTAGGTCATAACCGGATTCGGACGGGTATCCGAATTGCTGGAATTCCACAAATCATAGGTACCTTCTTTTATAAAAGAAGAACTCTCGGTCAGGATGATGGTACAAGCATTCCTGATCACCCGGGTCTCTTTCACATTCGACACTTTGATATCGATTTCATATTCACCTACCGGTACGTTCAAAGTACCCTCGGAAAATTCCAACCGTCCTCCCACCGGATTGACTTGAAAGGTCGGATAAGGCTGCATAGAATATTTAGCGGCTACCTGTTCCCAGGTTGTATCCGTCTCCGAATTAATCTTTTCTTTCCAGAAAGTAATCTCACTTTCGGAATACCAGGTCTCTTCGGTTTTTCCGGTTTCTACATTACGAATATCCAATAGCTCGACATTTACCGGACCGGTGGAATTATCCAGCTCCAATGCTTCGGAATAAGTCGTCAGCCCTTGTTCTACCGTAAAAGGATCGGTCACATAGTAAATATTACTGCTCATGTATCCTTCTTCAATCTTGTCGCAAGCCACCAGAATCCCTCCGGTGCCCAACAGTCCATATATCAGTTTCTTTATTTTCATAACTTTCGGTGTTTAATCATTTCCAACTTTAAATGCAGAAAAAACGTGAGAATTATCGAGTACATGCAAAATCGTACCTGTTTTTGTACAAATAATACCTGTTGTCTGGCATTTCACCGAGATATCCTGTTCTTTCAATTGCTCGGCCGTCGAATCGAATTCCTTGCCGATCGGATCGATTTCATCACCGATAATCTTGCGCAAATACAGAAAAGAGGGCTTGGTCACCACAGTTACACTGGTTCCGGGTACCGTCCAGTCACTTTCGTTAGTGGACTCCTGCTGATAAACGGCATATCCCGAACCATCCCCGGAATAATTGAGAAATTCGGTGGGTATTTTAGGGGCAGTCGCTAATTCGATCTTATCCTGGAAAAAATAGATCCGGATCGAATCGGCGGTAAAATCACGATAGAGCGAGTCGAGGGTATAGGTCCACCCTTCGTCACCATGCTCATCGGCCAACTGATCGGAGCGTTTTTTCAACAAAGCTTTAACACTGAAATCCGAACAAGCGAAAACAGTAGCCGCACGATTCATTTCTTCTTCCAACCCATAATGGTCGATGATCTGAATCAACGTATCGAACATATGGTAGGTATGCGAAGACAAGTATTCGTAAGGAGTGGTATTCGACTCTGCCGAATGGGTTCCACCATCGTCCAGGTAATCCTGAATACAGGATGTCATTCCGAATAAAAACAGAACGGATATATACAATAATTTTTTCATAATATGCTGTTATTAAATTAGATTTTACCCTGCCAATAGGAAGTTTGACGTGTCACACTATTATTCTCGAATAAATCCGGATCCAGCGGCCAATAATGGATTCCCTTCGCCATATTCGCTTCTGTAACATTATAAAGTAAAGAAGTACCGGTTTCATAATAATAACGTACCAGATCAAAGAAGCGATGGCCTTCGAGAAAGAGTTCCCGGGCACGTTCGTTCAGAATAGCACGTTGTAAAGACACCGAACCGTCGAAATCGCCGATATCGGCCCTTTCCCGTATCTGATTCAGTAAACCGATAGCCACGCCACTGCTTTTTCCCTGAGCGGTCAATGCCTCGGCTTTCAGCAACATGATATCCGATAAACGGAAAATAACATAATTGTTAGCCGGATAAATCGATCCGCTGGAGGCCGACTCGATCTGCACATCCGTATATTTAATCGGAATGATATCTCCACCGGCAGCCAAGCCGATAAACGTCTTTCTCCGGTAATCCGTCGAATCCGGGAAAACAGAAGATATAAAACCGGTATTCAAAAACTTATTGGGTTTTTCTTTGTTGATTGCAGTAGTCAAGTAAGGAGAGGCCAGGATATCCAGAAAAAATACCGTCGTGTATTGGATATCGGAAGAAGCATCGGGAGCTTCTTCTTCCGAATTGAAGAACAACTGGAATATCAACTCTTTGGAATCATTTTTATAAATATTTTCCAAGGTTTCACGAGCTTCAAAAGTATATACGCCACTATTCAAAACAGAGTCACAAGCCGCCACGCACTTGGCATAATCGCGATCCCAAGCCGCCATATGTGCCAAGGTAGCGAATACGACTCCTTTATTGGCACGCACGGCAAAATTGGCATTATCTTCATACTCCCAGGGTAAACGAACACGTGCTTCCTCCAGATCACTGTAAATCAAAGCAGCAACATCGGCTAAAGGCGAACGGGCCACATAATCCGCATTGATGACATCATCCGGAGAAGTTGTCACGATAGGCAGCTCACCCCAAATCCGGTACATATAAAAATAAGTATATCCACGCAAAAAGTACAATTCCCCGATATACTTCTCCTTTCCTTCTCCCCCATCATCGAAAACCTCATCGCTCATTTGCCCGACCTTTTTCAAAGCCCGGTTACATTGATTGACGACCCGATAGAACAGTTGATAATTACGCAACTGCTTCAAGGGCCGATCGGTTTCACTGGCAGCAACCGCATAATCCAGTTTAAACTGATTCATTTGATTCCAGTCTTCATCTTCATACTCGAATTTGCTGAATACATTGGTACCGGCAATATCTCCATAAGCATAATAAGCTGAATGATTGGCCAAAGCTGCCCTCAACAAGCCATATCCACCGGCAACCGCCGCTTCCACATCTTCCTCGCTATTCCAATAACTTTCATCCACCGGCTCGCTGTACGGCTCCCGATCGAGGAAATCGGCACAAGATCCCAATGCCAATGCTGTCCATAGCATCGCTGAATTTACTAAATATCTAAATTTCATCTTCATAGGTCTCAAATTTTACGAATTAAAAGGTTATCTCTGCCCCCAAAGTAAACTTGTGAGGAAGAGGATATTCCGAACCATTGGCATAACCATTGGTATTGATATTTTCCGGATCGGGATAAGTCTTACTCTTCGAAAATACCCATACGTTGTCCATATATCCGTACACTCTCAGACGCTGTAATTTGATTTTATTCACCAGCGCTGTCGGAAACTCATAACTCATCGAAATATTTTTCACCCGGAAAAAGCTTCCGTTATCGGTATAGATCTCATGGGCGATATGCCGGTTGTCCATATGATTGGTTGCGATCAAAGTGGGCAGGTCAGCCTGTTGTCCCGGTGTTGTATAGTATTTCAATCCACCGAAATCCAATGCCGGCCCGGAAACATTTCCCCATCCACCGGCAGAATAAACCCCACCGTTCATCCGATCGGACAAGAAACCATTCCAGAAAGTACGTTTGATCACATAGTTACAAAATACTCCCAATGAAATTCCTTTCCAGCGTACTGTCGTATTGATACCGCCGTAATATTTCGGATCCGGATTTCCCAGAGATACTTTGTCATTATAGTCGATATTATAATCTCCGTTCTGATCGACGACAGCTATATCTCCGGCCTGCATAGTCGTGCCGAAGAAGGTCATCCGGTTACCGGTCAGCGGATCGACAGGCACATCGTCGTCAGTGGCATATATTCCATTGCTTCTCCATCCGGTAATTTCATACAAGGGCCGTCCCACCGTCAGAATCCACTCCATCCAGGGAGATCCGGTGACAATACTCCGGTTGCCGTTCGGCAATTTTTTGATCTGGTTTTTATTCATGGCGATATTCGCATCGATCGTCCACGACCAATCCCAATTGTGCGGAAGCAAATCCAGACTCAATTGTAATTCGACACCGCTGTTCCGAACGGATACCAGATTGTTTTTCGCTTCTGTATATCCGGTGGTGACCGGCAGAGCATAATTGAAAATCATACTCTCCGAATCCCGGATATAATAATCTCCCGTTAATATAATCCGCTTATTCAGGAAATGAGCATCCAATCCGAAATTCATCTGTTTCGACTCTTCCCAACCTAATTCTCTGGAAGTTACAGCAGAGCCGAAGTCATAAGCAATCGTCCCCGAACCATTATAGGAAGTGATCCCACTCCCCCCCCGATAGTCCACGTTGGTGGTTAAAGCCCGGTAAGCATCGTAAAAACCGGCGGGGTCATTTCCCGTAATACCGTAACTACCCCGAATCTTAATGAAGTCGGTCACCTGATTTTCCGGAAAGAACGACTCTTTAGTGATAATCCATCCTGCCGATACCGAAGGGAAATGTCCCCAACGGTTATCTTTACCGAAACGGGAAGAACCGTCCATACGCCAGTTGGCAGAAAAAAGGTATTTGTCTTTATAATCATAACTCAAACGGGCAAACCAGGATAAACGGGCACGCTCTTCAATCGAAGAAGAAGCATTGGAGTTTTTGGATACAACCCCCTGAATCGTCTGTATAGAATTCGATGCAATATAATTCCCTTCCCCCCACAAATTGTCGATATAAGAGTATTCAGCTCCTTGTCCGAACAATACGGAAAGATTATGTGTTTCTTTAAATGACCGTAGGTATTGAATATAATTTTCTATTTCCCATCTCTTCACCGATCCACTGCTGGAAGTAGCATATGCATTTCCATCATTGCGGTAGGAAGGGATGAAATAATCGTTCCGCGTTGTACTATAACCGAAAGAGTAAGAAGTCGTCCACTTCAAGTAGGGTGTAAAATCGATATTTGCCTGAAAATTAGCATATAAATCCCGGTTGAGATTTTTATCCAATTCATCCAGATTATTCCCTTTAAAATTTTCTATGTCTTCGTCCGTCAGTTTGAAAAACGAAGAAGGGAAGCTCCAGGTAGAGAAAATATTGATACTACCGTTCGTTTTCTTTCGCGACATCTCTGAAAAACGGATATTTCCAGTCAGATTCAGGAAACTGTAGGGACGTGCATTTAAATAAAGTGATGCCGTATTCCGGGTGAAACCGGTACCGATAACCGTACCCTCCTCATCATAAAAATTATAAGACAACCGATAGCTGGCCTTCTCTCCATAAGCCGACACATTAACATCGTAATTCTGAATCCGGGCCTTCTGGATCACATTTGACTGCCAGTCGGTATTATTATTGAAGGCCGGATTCAAGCTATCGGTAATCCAATAATTGACATTCTCCATACCCGGCTTTCCTAAATACTGATAAATCAGATCCATTTTTAAATGGCGTTCGGCAGTTCCTACCAAGGTCGAACGCATCGTCGGTTTCATAGCCACCCCGTAATAGCCGTTCAAGCGTACCTGAGGTTTACCTGCCTTCGGAGTTTTGGTTTTGATAATAATCACCCCATTAGCCGCACGGGCTCCATAAATGGCCGATGCCGAAGCATCTTTCAACACATCGATCGATTCGATATCATTGGGATTGATCCCGGCAATCGGGTTAGTCCCCGTCAGGTCGATCTGGCCTAAATCGCCTTCGTCCATCACAATTCCGTCCACCACATACAAAGGAGTACTTCGCGAATCCTGGCTGGCAATACTGGTATTCCCACGTAAAGTAACAATCCCCTTTGCACCGGGTTCTCCGGTAATATTCAACACATTCAAACCGGCCACCTTTCCTTGTAAAGCCATTTCCACACTGGGGACCGGAATATTCTCAATCTTTTCTCCGGCTACACTGGCGATTGCAGCAGTCGATTTCTCTCTTTTAATCGCCTGATAACCGATTACAACCACATCTTCCAACTGCTTGACATCCGGCTGAATACTCAGGTTCGCCGTTGTTTTTCCGTTTACCGCCACCTCTGTCGTCTTATAGCCGACAAATTTGAAAATCAAAGTGGCGTCTTTGGGTATATTCAACGTGTACTTTCCTTCAATATCCGTTACAGTCCCAATATTCGAACTTCCTTTCAACAATACATTCACGCCAGGAACAGGCTGATTCGTTTCATCCGTCACTGTTCCAGTCACCTTTACCAGATCTGTCTGAGCAAATATACTTTCAGGCAATCCAAATGATAAAAGAAGTATCAGCATATAAAGCCAACACCGGGTCGGTAAACCTCCCCTTTTTAAATTCTTGACAAATTTTTCCATAAACTGATTTGGTTTTGATTTCAAAATATGTTTTCAGGTACAAAAACGTTTGCATAACACCAGCAAACGATTTCACCACTCATGTAGAAAAACAGCTCTTTTTCATAGGCATTATATTTAATTAAATGTAAATCCATTAGCGACCTATTCTTGTAAAAGAAACACTTATTAAAAAGTGACGAAAAAAATGTTCGATTAAATCAGTCGAAAGTTTATAAAGTTTATAAATTCCCTGAACTCTGCGGGTACTTTGTTAATTATCAATTGTCATTTGACAATTGATAATGTATTTTTAAACTGATGGTTTTATTTTTATTTATCTGATAATCAACGGTTATTTTCTTTATTCTTTCTCTCATTTTTCTTTTCTTTTTTATTTTTTCATGGAAGCGAAGCTTCCAATATCTATCAATTGTCAATTATCGTCTGTTCATTTTTCTTTTAGCGGATTCCCGCCAAAAGAATCGAACGTTTATCTTTGATTACCCGCTTGATCATTATCATCTATTTAATAAAATAGTATAAAAAACGACGGTTTCATTTTTAAATTTCTTTTACAAATGTGGCGGATATTTCGGAACATCTATAGCACAAACATCCGAAAAAATGAAAATATTGTACTTTTCAGCAGATTTTTAGTTATTATTTTAACAAAAATATAACAAATACACTGTACAATATTTCTATAAGTGTCTTAAATACAACTATAAAACAAAAAGTAGGTATATTTCGTCGTTACTAATTCGTCTCCGGTGATCGGAATTGGCGCCCCGGTCGCTTCTGCCGGTCGTCTACCTTTTTCTATCACTGACCGGCGGAACTCCTCACTACGTTCGTCAGACACCGCCGGTCAGTGAGTTCTTCTCCTGCTCGGAAAAACAAAATCTTTTGTTTTTCCGAGCAGGAGAAGAACCGATGAAATCAACGGAAGCCTTACCGGACAGTTCCAGGCGAACCGGTCGGACGGTATAAAGCCCGGAATCGGAATAGAAAGAAAAAATATACCTACAACTACCTCGGCGGAATCATTCAATGAAAAGATAAAGGCTTTTAGAACTGCTTTAAGAGAAGTAACGGATATTAAGTTCTTTCTTTTCAGGCTTACAAAGCTATATACTTAATCCCCCTGGTTTGTCGGGCGAAGATAGTGTTTCCAAAAGTGTGTATCTTCTTTGTTTTTCATTTTTGCAAATCTATTTATTTTTAATAAAACAATCTTGATTCTAAAAAATTATAAATGGGATATTTATAAATATCCGCGTTTTGAGCGACGGTCCCCATCAGTAGTATAACTGCCCTTGGATTCGGCATGGCGCCTCTCATGTTGATAACTCTTTTATAATCCCTGTTGAGTCTTTCGATCCAGTTAGTGGTATAAATCATGCCCCTGATTTCCCTTTCGTATTTGAAGTATGTAAAATAAAACCTGTATCTGTCATGCAGATATCTCTTCAACGGCGGATAACTCTTTTGCCACCTTTGAATGAATACCTTAAACTCCCCGAATGCCTTTTCCGGTGTGATGTCCCATTGGTCCGGGGAACAGATCTGTCTGAGTTCCTCCATGACCTGCTTTTTATCCCTTGGCTTGACTTTACCTGCAATATTTCTTTTCAGATGAACGGTACAGAGTTGAAGATCCGCTTTTGGGAAAGTGTCAGCCAGCGTGTTTTCAATGCCGGATAGCCCGTCGCATACGAGCAGATCAACCGTGCCGACTCCTCTTTCTTTAAGGTCTTCGAATACCTCTTTCCAGGTTGTGGCACTTTCTGTGGGAAAGTTCACCACCGTCAACACTTCCCTCGTACGGTCTTCTCTTACACCTAAAACGGTATAATAGGCTTCATTACTCACTGAATCGTCACGGCGGGGAAGAACATAGGTTGCGTCAATGTAAAGGATCGGATAACGGGAGTCGAGCTTACGCCCGAGCCAGGCGTTTACATCTTCACGGGCGGTATTGAGAAGGCGGCTTACCTGGCTTTTACTGTAATGTTTGCCATAGAACTGCTCGTAGATCTTTCCTACCTGTTCCGTGGGCAGGCCGCTGCAATATAAGCTACTCACCAGTTTTTGGGCTTCTTCTTCCTGATCTTTAAGGACTCCTTAAAGCATCGGATAGAAATTGCTGTTGCGACTGCGCGGGACACGAAGTTCAAACACTTTCCCACCATGACACACCCGACGACCACGATAGCCGTTGCTCACGTCTTGATGGGAGCAGTTATGAATATCGCGTTCAGAAAGCATTAAACTTTCAAGACCCTGTTTGACCAAACCTTGTAAACCTTCTTCTCCGTTTGTGATTTCGGAGATTATTTCCCGAAATTTGTTCATGTGTAAATTCCATAATTTGTCATTTTTGAAGTTTCCATTGCAAAAATAATAAAACTGGGATTTACACACTTTTGGAAACACTATCGGAAACACTATCCGGGCGAACCCAGATTTTACTCAAAATACCTTCTTCCCTCTCAATTTGCCGCAAATAAAAAAGAGTTAGTTGTCAGCTAACTCTTTGATCATCTGCGGAGAGGGAGGGATTCGAACCCCCGGACCTGTGACAGTCAACGGTTTTCAAGACCGCCGCGATCGACCACTCTGCCACCTCTCCAATGCGGATGCAAATATAGGGTAAAAAACAGAATCTCAAAAATAATTTTCAGGAAAATAAAGGCTAAAACCGAACTATTTCATATTTTATCCATCCTAGCTTATAACCTTGAAGCTGTCCAGGCGTTTAACTTCAAAAAAAAGGATATGGTCATAACCACTCAAAATATTTTGCTGATCGGTTCTATCCTGTTATTCATCAGCATCATGATCGGTAAAACAGGGATTAAACTCGGTATTCCTGTCTTATTGTTATTTCTGATTGTAGGGATGGGATTCGGGCGGGATGGTTTCGGAATTGAATTCGAGAATCCGGTAACAGCACAATTCATCGGAGTAATATCATTGAGTATTATCCTTTTCTCCGGCGGGATGGACACCAATATAACAGAAATTAAACCAGTGATCGGCCAGGGAATTACCTTGGCAACCTTGGGGGTACTTCTAACGACGGTATTTACAGGAGGTTTTGTCTATCTCCTCGCTTCCTGGGCATTCCCGGAAGCACAAGCACCCTTGTTAGGATGCTTATTACTAGCTGCCGTCATGTCATCCACCGACTCAGCCTCAGTATTCAATATATTACGTTCCAAAAACTTAAATCTAAAACACAACCTCCGTCCCCTGCTTGAATTAGAAAGCGGGAGTAATGACCCTATGGCCTATATGCTGACCGTCTTATTGATCCAAATTATTCAATCGGGAGAATTCAGTGTCGGACAAGTGCTGCTTTCATTTTTCATTCAATTCAGTGTCGGAGGAATTGCCGGATATTTACTGGGCCGTTGTGCTGTTTATACGTTAAACCATTTCAGAATCCTCAATCAATCTCTCTACCAGATTGTTCTTCTGACCTTTGTATTTTTCACATTCTCTTTTACCGAGAAACTTCAGGGGAACGGTTATCTGGCGGTATATATTGCCGGACTGGTCGTCGGGAACCGCCGGATCGTATACAAAAAGAATATTACCAATTTTTTCGACAGTACAGCCTGGCTTTTCCAAATTATCATGTTTCTCACATTAGGCTTACTGGTCAATCCGAAAGACCTGATCAGTATCTCCTGGCTCGGCCTGCTTATCGGTATCTTTATGATCATCTTCGCCCGCCCCGTCAGTGTCTTATTGTGTCTCCTGCCTTTCCGCAAGATGACTTTTAAAAGCCGGTTATATGTTTGCTGGGTCGGTCTACGCGGAGCTGTACCCATTATTTTCGCTACTTATCCCCTGATTGCCAACATACCGGGAGCTCATCAGATTTTCAATATCGTGTTCTTTATCACCCTACTTTCTCTATTGATTCAAGGGACCAGTGTCACCCATATCGCCAGACTTTTAGGCGTATCCATCAAAAATAAAAAAATGGCCAAAGAATTCGAAATGGAACTACCCGAGGAAGTGAAATCCGTATTTTCAGAAATCATAGTCACCCAGGACATGCTCGTCCAAGGAGATCACCTGATCGATATCCCTCTCCCCGACAATACCCTGGTCGTTCTCGTCAAACGCTTCAATCATTTTTTTGTACCGAACGGATGTTCTCAGTTATTTCCCAACGATAAACTTCTGATTATCTCCGATAACGAAAAAGAGTTGAAACAAGTCTACAACACCCTGGGCATCGAAGAGTTTACCATCACCAAAAACTAAACAAGCAACTCTATCTCACAAAAGCCCGTTGTTCAGTATATTTTACAGTTCCTTGTTTTTGCAAGTAAACAGCAATTGCATCGGTGATAAAGATATCGGTAACCTCGCCTCCCTTGACCAGCTCATTGGAAGAAGCCACATAATTACTAAAGGCTATTTTGTATTTCTTTTGTTTATCTTTCAACCGCTTTCCCCTGGCGTCATAAAATTTCACCTCGATCCCCTCTCCTTGCAAATTCCGGATGATTTCATATTTTCCACCTGAAATATAGTAATTGATATAGCGTTTCCCGGGATCTTTCCCTCTGTTATAATCTTTTAAGATGAAATCTTCCATCTTGTTCAGATTCCATTCATGAACAACGATATAATTAGAGAACGGTTCCATCTTATATATTTTTTCCATGGTAATCTCTCCTTTACGTAGTTCATTCAGCCGTACACCTCCTTTGTTATAAAAAGCGAAATCACCTCCAACCGCATCACGCATGGCATCGGTCATCAATGAAGCGACATCTTCTTTCCGGGTCAGGTCTTCTGCAGCCTGCCCCATGCTCTTTTTAAATTCCGGCCGGTTACTGATCTCTTCCACCAGTAAAGCAATTTCCTGATCGGGAGTTCCTATATCCTTCAAACTCACCAATTGATAAAATTTATCGACCAGTTTTTTACCTTCAAACCGAAGTGTTGTCACACCGGCAAAATTCAAATTAGAGCCAGCCTGACCGATCAAAACCCCATTCACCTTTTTCGGTTCGCGGATAACCGTATGCGAGTGTCCTCCGACAATCACCCCCAACTCAGGCATCACTAAAGCCAACAAAGAATCATTGGCAAATCCTAAATGAGTTAACCCGATCATCACGTCACATTCCTCCGCCAACCGTTTATATTCCGGAACAACGTCCTTGAAATAACGGAAAGAAATATCTTCCAGGTTAGCCGGATTAGTTGCAGGAAGATGATTCGCACCGGTCTGAATCAAACTGAAAAAACAAAATTTCAGCCCGCCTCTTTCAATCATTTGATAAGCCGGCAGCTGTCCCAACTCACTCTTTTCAGAAAGCATATTAGCACAAACCACCGGAAAATTGGCTTCATGCAGCCTCTTTTTCAATATTTTTTGTCCATAATCGAAATCATGATTTCCCATCGTAACCACATCATACCCCACCTTATTCATCAGCCGGATCATCGGTTCCCCCCTCTCCAGAGCATGATCCACATAAGGATTACCCGAAAAACGATCGCCCGCATCAACCACAATCACTTCCCCTCCTTCTGTCTTTTTTTGCTGAATCAAAGTAGCCAACAGAGGAAAACGAGCCAGCTGTGCATGCATATCGTTAGTAGAAACGATCACGACCTTCCCCGGCGTTCCCGACTCATTTTTACAACAATATAGTGTTACCGCAAGCAGTAACACTATCCCCCATCTTCTCACAAAGTTCACAATAACTTTTCTTTTATCATTTTGCATATCCCACCGGATGATTGATCAAAGGCCGTTGAGTATCTTTCAATTTCAAACCACTCTTCAATTTTGCCTGATCCATAGAGGCTCTGGGGACTGTCACTAAGCCTGTGCCGGAACAAAACAAGGATATATTCTGGGAAACAATACCGGCATCCAGGGCAGGCATTAAAACCTCTCCGCCGAACTTACTCAAATCCGCCACCATTACCAAACATACCGGAGCAGTAGCGACAAAACCCTGTCCTCCCCCGACAGCCGGACGCAAATCTTCTTTAGTCACCGGTTCGAGGCTATTCGCTTTTGGATGATACAAATAAGCCCCTTCCTGCAAACACACATAAACATCGATTTCCTGCTTATTCATGGCCGTCGGAGACGTCCGTTTTCCTGATTCAGGCCGGTTAATACCGGCAGCAGCCCACAACAAGTCCGACAAATCCTGCAATTCCAATTTTTTATCAGCATATTCCCGGGTAGACTGACGTTTTTGTAAAGCAGTCATCACAGATAATCCCCGTTTAACATTCGGTTGATTCAACTTTATAGGTTTCAAATCCTGAGCCTGACTTCCCCCAAACAGGCCAACCAACAGCGAAAACAATAAGAACTTTTTCATGATACCTCCTTTTTTAATCATATATTGCCGCAAGTTAAACAATTTCCGGAAAAAATCAGTATTTAATAATTTTTTCCACCTTACTGTTGCAAGTTACAAATATCTCCTTTATATTTGCACCGCAATTACGGGATGTAGCTCAGCCCGGTAGAGTACACGTCTGGGGGGCGTGTTGTCGCAGGTTCAAATCCTGTCATCCCGACTACTGATTATCAAGAGGTTAGACCAAAAGTCCGACCTCTTTTTTTATTGTGACGATTACATTTTGATTACACTTTTCGGGAAACTTAATGCAAACAGATACCAATCGTAATACTAAATTCATTTGGTATTTATTCGCATGATACCCCGGATTCATGCAGTTTAGGGGTAATCAATGACAGTTTAAAAGTAGCATCTTCTTTTCCCTGTGCCATTGCTTTTTCATACCACCGGGCTGCTTCTTCATAATTTTGTTTGACACCTTGCCCATAATGGTATAGGAAACCGATATTGAATTGCGCATTGTCGATTCCTTGCTGTGCTGCCAAGTGGAAGTATTCAAATGCTTTCTCTAAGTCCTTTTTTACTCCATACCCGTTATAATAGTGGATTCCTACATTAAATTGGGCGTACGCATCCCCTTCGTCGGCAGCTAACATGAAATGATGGAATGCAACTTCTTCATCTTTATCTATCCCCCCCCCTTTGTAATATATAACCCCCAGCATAAATGAAGAATCAATTATGCCTTGTGCTTCGGCTATGAAAAAATACGTTATAGCTCTATGATAATCCTGTGGTAGTATCTTCCCCTCGTAATATACCATTCCCATATAATGTAAAGCTATTGGATGTCCATGATCCGCAGCTAATTTTAACCATTTGATTGCTTCTGTCGGGTTTTGTTTTACCCCGTCCCCATTGTAATAGTCAAGACTTGTTCTGACAGCTTGTTTAG
>OLFX01001206.1_pt1 | contig 31675 bp, 30 predicted proteins | sample 1605091 | NCBI WGS metagenome assembly OLFX01 (sample SAMEA3888906, study PRJEB22519) | human gut metagenome | biome: human gut; feature: human-associated habitat; material: faeces | place: Denmark | collected 2012 | reverse complement strand
AAATAAATAATCTTAAATCGCGAAATTTTGAAGATCATTTCATGCGTAATCACTATTCTTTTCTTAGGTTGTTTGCGTAATGAAAGTTTTGGTTATATAATAGTAATAAATAAGTTATTGTTTTAGAAGAGGTTTTTATGAAAGATTTTGATTCCAATCGCATCTATCAAACACTAGGCGATGAATTTAAAAACATCTATATTGTGGATTGTGAAGATCAACAAATTCATACTTTTAAGGAAACATTGAAGTTGCCTGGTTTTTCGTCATGTACGAGTTATAACGATGCGATGAATCAATATATTGATGATCGTGTTTACGAAAAGAATCGTGACATGTTACGAATGGCTCTTTCGTTTAACTCTTTATTTTCTAGGTTAGAAAAAACGGAACGTTTTAATATTCATTACCAATCTAAAAATGATTCGGAAGTTCATTTTATGTACTCACACTTTGGGCGTGTAATGGAAGATGGTCGATTAAGTCAAATTATCATTGGTTTTGCGAATGAAGATTTGGATATTCGTAGAAACAATATAGATATGTTTAATAATGCATTGCCTAGTAATGTGGTTAAAAGAAAAGTACTGATTGTCGAAGATAATGAAATCAACCGGGAAATTTTAAAGGAAACTTTAGAAGATGATTATGATGTAATTGAAGCTGTAAATGGAGAAGAAGGATTAAATATCTTATCTCAATACTATAAAGATATATCACTTATCTTATTGGATGTGGTGATGCCTGTTTGTGATGGTTTTGAATTCTTATCACGCCAAAAATCCGATTCCTTGTTGGCAAGTGTTCCTGTTATTGTGACAACTGGAAATAACTCGCAAGAAGATGAATTAAAATGTTTAGGTCTAGGTGCTGTGGATTTTATCACGAAGCCCTATAATGCGCGAATTTTGAAGAGTCGAATCGATAGTGTAATCAAACTTAGAGAATCAAGTATGACTTTGGCCGCTATTGAAAAGGATGAATTGACAGGTCTATATACAAGACAAGCCTTTTATCATCACGCAAGAACATTTACACATTTTATGACGGAAGAAAAGTTTAATGTGGTTATCTTAGATGTTGCGGATTTTAAATTGATCAATGGTACATATGGCACAAAGAAAGGAAATGAAGTATTGGTTTACCTTTCAAATGCCTTTAGATATTATGTGAAGAATGGCTTGTTGACGCGTTATGAAGGAGATCAGTTGTTAGGGTTGTTCCACAGTAAAGTTAAGATGGATGTTGAAAGAATCAACAGGAACATAAATAAAATTGCTGAAGAAGCACCTATACCCAATATTCGTATTAAGGTGGGTATTTATGAAGATATAGATACAAGCCTTTCTATTCCCATTATTTGTGACCGTGCATTGATGGCAGAAAAGAGTATCTCCAAAAATTTTAAGACCAATGTGGCCTTTTATACAGATGAAATGAATCAAAAGCAGTTAGCGCAAAGACAGATGGAAAATGACTTTAAATCTGCGATTGCGAATAGAGAATTCAAAGTGTATTATCAGCCAAAGTATGATGTGAATACAGAAAATATTGTGGGTGCTGAAGCTTTGGTTCGTTGGCAAAAACCCGATGGTACATTGATTTCACCTGGAGCCTTTATTCCATTGTTTGAAAGTGATGGATTAGTTGTTCATTTGGATGAATATGTATTTGAGAATGTTTGTCAGTTCCAAAAAGAAAGAATGGAAAACAAACTTCCTATGGTTCCTATTTCGGTTAACCTTTCTCGTGCCAGTATTCATTTTAATGATGTCGTGGAGCATTATGTGGATATTGTGAATCAGAAACAAATTCCGTTTGAATGTGTTCCAATTGAATTAACGGAATCTGCGACATTGTATTCAGAGAAGATTCTTGAAATTACAGATCAATTGGTAAAAGCAGGATTCAAACTTCACATGGATGATTTTGGCTCAGGCTATTCTTCACTGACATCTTTAAATGAGTTGAACTTTAGCACTGTAAAATTAGACAAGAGCCTGATTGATTATATAGACCAAGTGTGTGGAAAGAAAATTGTGCAACAAGCCATTGATTTAGGTCATGGACTGGATATGAAGGTTGTTGCCGAAGGTGTTGAAAGTAAAGAACAAAAGGATTGTTTAAAAGAAATGCATTGTGATATGATTCAAGGCTTCTATTATTCAAAGCCTTTAAAACAAGAAGATTTTATTGAGAAACTAAGAGCTTGATCAAGCTCTTTTCTTGTTTAAAAGATTATGCCATTAAAAATCATACGTTAAGATATCACAAAATTAAAAATAGACGCGATTGTGAATACCACAAACCAATGTTTTGGATTAATGGTATAACATATGTATATAATTAAAGTACTATATTTATTTTTTAATTATTTATCTAACATCTACCAATTTAATTCATCTTATAACTAAAGTCACGAGTGTTTTTAGATTGCTTTATAAATGTCGCTTTCTTGGCGATCATTCTGGTTGTGATTATACTGTAACCAAATGATGAAAAAATTGTGCAGAAATTGTTTTTATTATCGATTGAAGTGGATCGACGCATGGTTTAGAAAAGGATACGATTGGTGGATTTAACTCAATGATTGAGTTTGAGAAAAAATATGGGTGGCAATTCTTGTTTCTTGGCACAAATATGAATGCAATCGATGTTGCCCTCAAAAGTGTTCGAACTTGTGGTGTTGTTGATCGGTTATGGAAATTAAAATAGAAAAGCGTAAGTAAGAACCATTATGTGTGGTTCTTTTCTTTATGGGTTAGATTTGTTACAATTATGATTAGTGAGAAAAAGGCTAGAATTATGACAAATAATATAGTAGCAGATATCAATCATATTTTAGATGTGATCACAATCATCAATCAGGCAACGAGTGAAGAAGAAATACGCAAATGTATTCCTGATTTATTAGAATATCTAGGCATGTGTTCTTTGGCAAGTCATGTCTGCCTGTTTGAGTTGTCGAATGGCTTTAAAAAGACATATGAACGGACCGATTCTGTACCTATATTAGCGATGACAGCCAATGCATTTGGGGATGATATTGAACGTACAAAAAGGTGGGTATGACTGAGCATTTTTCTAAGCCTTTGGCGATGGAAAAAGTAATTGAAGCGATTGGTAATTATTCGAAAAAAATAACTAAAATATAACCAAGTTAAAGATATAATTGAATAAATGAAAGGTAGGTCCTATATGCAGGCAATCATACGATATGAATTGGTCATCAATGAAGCATTGCGTTCTGCGCTTATGTTGGATACACCGGATGAACAGATCGATGAGTTTATTCGTTTTTTTGGAAAACATATTGGATGTGATCGAATTTATATTTTTGAAGATAATAAAAAAGAACATGTGACCGATAATACATATGAATGGTGCCGTCAAGGCATTGAAAGTGAAATTGATTATCTACAAGGCGTTGATATGGATATCATCGATTGGTGGTACAAAGCTTTTGATAAGAAAGAAAATGTGATCATTCGTGATGTTGAAACGATAAAAAATGAGCATGTGTATACATATAATACGTTAAAGATTCAAAATGTTAAGCGTCTTGTGGTATGTCCAATTCGCTATAAAAATGAAATCAGTGGTTTCTTTGGCGTGGACAATCCACCGATTGATGATCATTTGGGTTTAACTACATTCTTAGATATGATCGCAACGTTAGTCATCTCTTTTTTAAAGATTCGTAATTCACAAAATAAGTCCAAACGTGAGGCAAAATTAAGTGGCTATTCAGCCTTGGGACAAATCTATACTTCTATGCATTATATCAATGTGAAAACCAATCGCTTTCATATTGTGAAAATGGAGCCGCAAATTCTAACGTATTTAGGAAAACATGACATTTATGATATAGAAGATAATTTTACGGATCATATTTGTAAGATTCATCGAAAATTCTGTCAAGCTGATTATGTAGATCGAGAAGTTGAATTTATGGATCTTGAGACATTAGAAGAAAGACTTCAAGGCAAAAAATCCATAGATAGTGTTTTCTATGGTAAGCTTTCTGGCTGGTGTCGATCCCGTTTTATTCCGGTTGATTATGATGAGGATGGAAGTTTACTCCATGTTCTATACTGTGTGGAGTGTATTGATGATCAAAAGAAGCGAGAAGACAAATTATTATATTTAGCTCAAACAGATACAATGACGGGAATTTCAAATCGTCGTAGTGGAGAGAAGATGATTGAGCGTGTTTTAAACAACAAAGTCAGTGGCATGATGTGTTTAGTGGATTGTGACAAATTTAAATCCATTAATGATACGTATGGGCACATGGCTGGGGATGAGGTCATTGTTGCGATTGCGCATACGCTACAAAAATCATGTCGTGATAAAGATGTAGTCATGCGTCTTGGTGGAGATGAGTTTGCGTTATTTATTCCAGGTGTTACGGATCGTAAGTGTGCCAATGCTTTCTTTAAACGTTTGTTTGAGAATTTGAAACAAATCCAAATTGAATCTATAAAAGATCATCCGATTATAATGAGTTTAGGCGCTTGCATTTATGATGGAAAAGAAGAATTGACCTTTGATGAATTATACTGCAGAGCCGATATGGCAATGTATCAAAGTAAAAAAGTGGAAGGATACAGCGCAACAATATATAAGAAAAAATAGCCTCTTGATGAACAAAGAGGCTATTGATGTATTCAAAATGTATACATGTGTTAAAAAAGTATAAACAAATTATATTTTTTGTGGTATTATACCCAAAACGGAGGGAAATATATGCAGAAGTACGTAGAAATTAAGCGGGATGGACTGACACTGCGAGGTATGCTTCATGTGCCAGACAATGTAAGTTCTAAAGTGCCTATGGTCATTCTACTTCATGGATTTTGCGATGATCGCAATGAAATAAATTTTGTGCATAATGAGTTATCTCAAAGATTGTGTGATGCTGGTATTGCGAGTGTTCGCTTTGACATGAATGGTAGCGGAGAAAGCGATGGACGCTTTGAAGATATGACTATTTCAAGTGAGATTCTGGATGCGAAAGCCATGTTGGATTATGTCGAATCTTTAGATTTTGTTGATTCTAAAAAAATTGCGCTTCACGGATGTAGTCTAGGAGGATGCGTAGCGAGTATGGTGGCAGGACAATGTAAAGAAAGAGTTCAAGCGTTGTCGTTATGGTGTCCTGCACCAGATTTAGTTTACAACTTGAAAAAACATTTGACTTTGTGTGGCCAGGATGTTTCAAACATTGAAAAAGATGGATGTGCAGATGTGGAAGGATTGAAGTTGAGCCTTAAATTTTACCAAGATGCCTGTACACTTGATCCTTATAAAGAGGCTTCATTGTTTGATAAAAATGTTTGTACCATTCATGGAGATCAAGACATTACAGCTTCGTGTGAGTGTAGTTACAAGTATAAAGAAATTTTTAAGGAAAGAGCAAAATGTATTATTGTCAAAGGAGCAGAGCATCGCTTTAAATCATTTGCGTTTAGAGAAGCAAGAATGAAAGGGGCTCTAGACTTTTTAAAGGATGAATTGTTATAGATGAAAGAGAAGGAAATTTGATATGAATAAAGAAAGAAAACAGCCAACAACCCTATTTGCGGTGGTTTCATTTTTGGCTATTATTGTCGTATTGATCATTATGATCAACTTAGGATGCAATACAACACTATCTGTATTTGCGGGTGTGATCGTTGCGGTTATTACCACAAAACTTTTAAATATTCCATGGAGTGAAGTGGAACAGAATATTATTAAAACAGCGGCTGAATGTATGCCGACATTCTTGATTGTCATTATGGTCGGTATGCTTGTAGGAATCTGGATGGCCGGTGGAACTGTTCCATCATTGATGTATTATGGTATGCAAGTGATTTCACCGAAGATCTTAGTACCTCTAGCCTTTGTCCTTTGTGCCCTAACGAGTGAATTTACAGGAACATCCTTTGGTTCTGTGGCAACTATGGGTCTTGCGATGGTGGGAATTGCCGCAACTACAAGTATTCCCGTACCATTAGTTGTGGGGGCCGTCGTTTCTGGAGCGTGGTTAGGAGATAAGATGTCGCCCTTATCAGATACAACCAATTTAGCGAGTGGTGTAAGTAAAGTACCTTTATATGATCACATTCATTCTATGCAGTATACAACACTTCCTGCAGCTGTAGTCGCTTTGATCTTATTTACAATTGCCGGCTTGTATTATAGTGGTGGAAGTATGGATCTTGCCCAACAAAAATTGATTTTAGACACATTATCTAAACATTTCAATATCAATATTCTATTGATTTTACCTGCCATTCTAGTTATTTTGATTTCTGTATTTAAATTACCTTCCTTATTAGGAATGGGCTTAGCTGTAGTTGTATCTGCTGCTTTTGCGATGGTATTTCAAGGGGTAAACTTTGTCGACTTAATGAACTATGCCTTTAATGGTTTCAGCATTGAAACAGGTGTATCCATTGTTGATCCTATGTTGAATCGTGGTGGTGTACTTTCTATGTCTGAATTATTAGTGACATTTATGGTTGCCAGTGTTATGGGCGCTGTCATTACGTCTACTGGTATTTTGGATGTTTTGGCAAAAAATGTTCTTTTAAAATTTATCAAGAATCGTACAGTATTAGTATTTGTTACTTTAGTATATTGTTATGTCGTGAACTTCTTAACAGCTGGCGGACAAACAGTATCTATCATTGTAACTGAACAAACGTTTGAATCGACTTATGAAGATATGAATATTTCTCGTAAAGTATTATCTAGAACACTCGAAGATTCTGGTACATTATCTGCACCAATCGTTCCTTGGGGTGTTGCGACAATTTATGTCATGGGCGTACTTGGATGCTCAACAGCTTATATTCCATACGCATGGTTTATCTTTATCGTTCCTATTTTCTCAATGATTTGTGCCATTACTGGGATTGGAATTTGGGATAAAGAAGAAAAGCCAGTTCGAAAATAAATGTTATATTCCTTTACTATCTTTTAGAATTAGTGTATAACTTAGATGTAAATAAAAAAAGGGAGCTTGTAGTACAGGCTGAGAGGAAAGTGTGACTTTCGACCTATAACCTGATTTGGATAATGCCAACGTAGGGAAATACTTTGTCTTTTTAGTGTGAGTATACCTATATTGGTTGCTCACTTTTTTTTGGTGGCAAAATGGGAGCACCACTTTTTGTCACGTTAAATAATCATTTGGAAAAGGAGATTTTAAAATGAACACAAATGAAAGTACAGTAAGTACAGGCGCTACATATACCACTCAGATGGATGCTGCGCGTAAGGGAATTATTACGCCAGAAATGAAGATTGTAGCCCAAAAAGAAAAAATGACAGAAGAAGAACTAAGAGAGTTAGTCGCATGTGGTAAGGTTGTAATTCCGGCCAATAAAAACCATAAATCTTTAAATCCTGAAGGTGTGGGAAGTATGTTACGCACAAAGATTAATGTAAACTTAGGGGTTTCTAGAGATTGTAAAGATTATGATGTCGAAATGGAAAAAGTTATGGCAGCCGTAAATCTTGGTGCAGAATCAATTATGGATTTATCAAGTCATGGAAATACACAACCATTCCGCCAAAAATTAACAGCTGAATGTCCAGCTATGATTGGTACTGTACCTGTATATGATAGTGTGATTCACTACCAAAGAGATTTAAATACATTAACCGCAAAGGATTTCTTAGATGTAGTCGAGTTACATGCCAAAGATGGTGTGGACTTTGTGACTTTGCATTGTGGAATCACTAGAAAGACGATTGATCAAATCAAAAAACACAAACGTAAAATGAATATTGTTTCTCGTGGAGGAAGTTTAGTCTTTGCGTGGATGTCTATGACAGGAGAAGAAAATCCATTCTATGAATATTATGACGAAATCTTGGATATCTGTGAAAAATATGATGTGACGATTTCTTTAGGAGATGCTTGTCGTCCTGGATGTTTAGCAGATGCCACAGATGTATGTCAAATCGAAGAATTGGTTCGTTTAGGAGAACTTACAAAACGTGCTTGGGAACATAACGTACAAGTTATTGTGGAAGGACCTGGACATGTTCCATTAGATCAGGTTGCGGCCAATATGCAGGTTCAGCAACAAATCTGTATGGGCGCTCCATTCTATGTGTTAGGCCCATTAGTTACAGATATTGCGCCAGGCTATGATCATATTACAGCGGCTATTGGTGGTGCGGTTGCAGCTATGTCAGGAGCAGCCTTCTTATGTTATGTAACACCGGCAGAACACTTGGCTTTACCAAATGTCGAAGATACAAAACAAGGAATCATTGCTTCTAAGATTGCAGCACATGCGGCTGATATTGCCAAAGGTGTTAAAGGAGCACGAGATATCGATGACAAGATGGCTGACGCAAGAAAGAATCTAGATTGGGATGCACAATTTGAGTGTGCGCTAGATCCAGAAACCGCAAAAGCAATTCGTCAATCTCGTATGCCAGAAGATGATCATAGTGATACTTGTAGTATGTGTGGTAAATTTTGTGCTGTAAGAAGTATGAATAAAGCTCTATCTGGGGAGAATATTGATATTTTATAATGGTATTGCTTTACATCGCTTATATTTTTTAACAATTATTTGCAGAAATTAGTTGATGTTGTGTGTTGTTTATAAAAGTATGATATATTAAGTGTGTAACGTTTAAATGTTATATTCTCTCATAGCATATGTTACTAAATTGGGCTTAGTGAGTATGTTATGATTAAATGTATTGAGAAGGGGTTATTTATGAGTGAGTCAGTTTTAAATTTTCTTGAAGAAAAGAATCTTCCTGAAGTCACAAAAAAGAAACATACATATTTGATGATGGATGGACACGACCAAGAAGATATTTACGTATTAAAAGATGGTGTTGTGAAAGTGAGTATTGTTTTATGTGATGGGCGTGAATTCAATATCACTTATTTAAAAGGTTTGGATATGATTTCTTTGTTGAAAGATGAAATCAATAAAATGACTACGGCATCATTTCATGCTCGTATCGAAAGTGATACGGCAACTTTCTATCGAATCAACAGAAAATTGTTTGAACAATATGTGAAAGAAAATGAAGAATTACAGGCATATATAGATTCGTATTATCGCAAAAAGATGACCGAAGCTATTTATCGCCAGCAACTCATGACAATGAATGGGAAAAATGGAGCTGTGTGTGCATTTATCTATCATTTGATTCCATTATTTGGTAGACAAGTAAAAAAAGGTGTATTTATTGATCTGCAAATCACGAACGATGATATTGCCAATTTCTGTGGGGTATCCACAAGAAACAGTGTCAATCGTATCTTGCGTGGGTTAAGAGAAGAAAACGTTATTACGATGGTATATCATAAAATCTTAATTTTAGATGTAGATTATTTAAAGCGCTATGTACAGTAAAAGGAGCTAATTTAGCTCCTTTTGTTGTTTAATAATGTCATGTACATCAACAATTGTTTTCTTGATTTTACACCAAGCTTACTATAAATATTACGATTGTGATACTTTAATGTATTGTCTGTAATATTTAATGTTTCTAGAATATCCTTACTTGAATATCCCTTCACATAAAGATTTAAGATCTCTTTTTCTTTGCGTGTCAGTGTCGCAAGACATTCAAGGAAACGTTTATATTCTTCTTCATCTACATCGGCTTCACGTTTTTTTGCCAGACGCTCAACTTCCACCCTTGCCTTATCATATTCTCTTTGAATGAGTTCATGTTCATTTTCAATTTGTTCAAGCTTCTTGCGATTTTCCTGCATCTCAAGTTCTAAACTTAACATCTTGTTTTCGACTTCATAGTCTTGGACCGATAGAAAATCTAATAAGTCATCAATTTCCTGAACGGAATAACGCGTTTGGTTCTTTTTGTCTTTTCGTAGTTGTTCAAGTCCTTTTAAGATAGGTGTTAGATATCTTTGACTAAAGTAAGAACAACCCAGTAATACAAATAATAAGAGTATGATGGTAAAGAAGAAGAGTTCTACATTACTTTTCGCGATAGCTCGATTGTAGTCGGAATCCAAAATCATCACGAATGTTGAATAAGTTTGATTCTTTGAGATCGGTACGCGACTTTTAAAACCAATATAGCTACGATCTTCACCAATGATTTTTAATAGGCCATTACTCATTTGTTTGACTTCAAGACTGCCTTTTGGCAAGTAATAAAATCCGTTTCGACTTCCAGTACTAAAGCCTTCTTTTGTGAGAATTTTTTCATCTTCTGGGACCAATAGACAAGTTAAATGATTTAATGTGGAAGGTTGTGTATGTATAAATTTAAACCAGCTTTGACTGATTTCAAAACCACATAATCCATAGAAAGTACCATCTTTTCCTATCAATGGAACTCTTAAAAGGGCAATTCTTTCTTCGGTAGAGGGGAGTTGAATAATATCCGATAGGGAATAATCAAAATCCCCCGTTTTTAACTCTTCATAATCTGGAACTAAGGTAATGTCAAATTCTTGTCGCCATTTACGATGGGGCATAATGCCATGTTTTTTGCCGATATTGGCAATTCCACGATATAAAATCAAGTCTTCCTTTGAATAGGACATTGTCGTTTTTTGAAGATACACACCACTTCGTTGTGTCTGCGCATTATCCAAAGTGGAATTGATTGTCGTATCTAGTTGTACATAAGCTCCTGAACAATTAGATCGTTCAAGATATTGTCCTAAAGGCTGAATCATATCGTTTTCTAAAGAATAGATGGCATTGGGATTGTCCTGCAGCTGTTGAAAGGTTAATCCTTGATTCGCTAGGGTTGTTTCTAATATAGCTTCCATATTATCAGCCAGTGCGATATTCATAGAGGCCAAGTCATCCCAATAATTTTCCATATTCTTTGTGAAGTATTCACTTTGAATGGATAGTTTTTTATGAAAATCTTGTTCGGTCGTTCCAAGTCTTCCAAATAGGAAGAGTCCCATTAATAAAGTAATACTGATGGTAGTCACTAGAAAGAACATATATACGAAAAGCTTTCGTTTCATGGATCTTTCTTTTGATTTAAAACTTAATTGCATAGGCTAACCTCAAGAAAGACTTTTTAAAATATTCATTGCTTCATCTACAATTTCATCAATATTTTCACCGGCATTAGCTCGTGCTTGCCATTCTTGTTGGTGGCTTCTTACTTGATCATAAAATGCATAGGCCTTTCTAGAAATCGCATTTGGAACCTCTCTAGAAATAACGGTATAGTCGGATTTCATTTCGGTGAGTGTATTGTATAAAGATTGTGTTTCTTCATCTTCAAACTTTTCGTTTTTTAAGTTTTTAAATGCTTTTTTTGTGACTGGCATGTAACCTGCTTGGATCACAAAGTCCATGTTTCGTTTTGGTTCCACAAGCCAATGTGCAAAGACACTAGCGGCTTCTTGTTTTTGTTCTGTAGTCTTATAGGCACATAATCCAACACCAGCTTGTGTCATGAGGGCATGGTCTTTATCGGCTTTTGGATAAGGCAGGGCAATCGCATTTAATGGTTCCGTTGTATTATCTGGATATGTAACGATGTCATTTAAATAGAGGTAGGCTGCACTGCTGGATACACCAATGAGTGTTTCTCCGGTTGTAAGTTCTGTGCTTGAATAAAAGTCAGAAGCAGAAATATGGCCTTTGATCAATGGTTCTAGAAAGGTTCTAAAGGCTTCTTTAAAAGCAGGATCCTCCGTATTGTACCAGCCATTCTCTGTAAACATATTCTTTGTTCCTAATGCGATCGCATAAGATTCAATGGAATTTAATAGATAATCAAAGCATAATAACGGCTTTCCATTTGACCATTCATAATATTTTTCGGCTACATCAAACGTTTGATTCCAAGTGTCAAAATCATTTAATGAAACAGCGGTATTGTTAGAAAACTTTTCAAATTGTGTACCATTCATAAATAAAACGATTGTTGATTTTGATAATGGAAGATCCACAAGCTTATCTTCTAGCATTCCAGCATCTAAAAACTCATCAACAAAATTTGAAATTTCCTTCTCTGTAAATACATCATTCCATACAACACTCTTATCTAAGCCTACCTGTTTGGCATTATGAATATGTCCTGTATAAAGATCTGGCATTGGATCTGCACCTGGTTCTTTAGATAAACTTTCTTCAAGCTCAGAACCAATTTTACTCGCATTGGTTATTTTTGTGACATTAATTATAATGCCCTTGTCCTTGCCTTCTGTTTCATTGAATTCAGCAATCAATTGATTCATTGTAGAATTGGCTTGTTCTCCATAAACATGCCACATTGTCAGGGTCACGGGGTTATCTTTATCGAGTAAAGATTTTGATGAACACCCATATAGATTGCATAGGCCTAGACCAAATACTAATAAATATTTTATAACTTTTTTCATGATTTTCCCCTTTATGTACCGCTGTTCCCACCCTTTTTAAGTTTTGGGGTGGGGTAATTTTTCTAATACTTTCTATAATGAAAATGTAAGTTGATTACATAAGTTTTGAAAGTGCTTTCTAAATACAATATAGCACAAGTAAACAAGTCAATCAAATGAAGAAAGGAGGGAAATGAAATGGGGTTGTTTTCTAAAAAGGAATGTGATGTGTGTAAAAAGAAGATGGCATTGATGGAAGGTTATAAATGTGCGGATGGTACGATCTGTAATGACTGTAAGAAAAAAATGTCACCATTATTTACAGACTACAAAAACACAACAATAACACAGATCAAAGGGCAGCTAACATATCGTGAAGAAAACGCACAAAGAGTCAAAGCGTTTGTGGCAGCTGAAACGTTTGGTGAGTATCCAAAGGTAATGGTTGATCGAAAGCACAACTGGTTTGTCGTGACAAAGGCAACAAAGCTTAGTGATGAAAATCCAGATGTGTTTGACTTAAGTGACATTCAAAATGTTTTGGTAGAAATTGAAGAGAATAAGCGAGAACTTCATTTCACAAATAAGAAAGGGAAGACATGTTCCTATAAACCAGCAAGATACGAATTTACGTACCAATTCAAGGTAAATATTCAAATGAATCATCCATTCATCAAAATGATTTCTTTGAAGATTACCAAAGAGGATGTCAAGATCATTTCAGAAATGCAGGATAAAGAAGTAATGGTACAGTCAAACGAAAAGTATCAGGAATCTTTACAGGTGGCAAACGCATTAAAGGATGCGCTTGAATCATAATAATGCACAGAAAAGGAGGAATCATATATGGCGAATACATGTGCAATTTGTGGTGCTACAATTAATGTTTTACAATCACAGAAATTAATGGATGGAAATTATATTTGTACAAAGGGTTGTCGTGCAAAAGGATTAAAATATTATGATTATGTTCATTCAGATCTAGATAATGTCAAGGATCATATTCATCAAACTGAGGTGGGTACAAAGATTTGGCAAGATTTAATGGAACCTTTGAAAAAAACGCGTGATAAAAATCAAAAGATGCAGTCTTTTGGTCCTATTTATATTGCACCAAGTCTAGGTTTGGTTGCGGTTATTGAAGCTCGTGGAGGTTTGTTTAATACAAAAATATATGCGTGTGTATATCGTCTAGAAAATCTTCAGATTTATAAAACCGAAAATATGCCAGCTAGAACGAGTGGTTCGGATAAAGATAAAAAGTGTGTTCACTTAGGCTTTGTACATACAAAAGGTTTAAATGATGTCTATATTCCATTTGATGATGAAACAAGATGTCATCAATGTGTAGATTATCTAAATAAATTGTTTGGCTTAGATGATTCATTTAGAAGTGGCATTAAAAAGTCAGTAACTCAATTTAAGGCAACAAAGAGTATGTGGGATTTGGCGAAAGCTAAAAAGAATGGTGAAAACTTAGAGGAAAAGGCAAAAGAAACTGTGGATGCGTTTGGGGCAACGATCATTGGAGATCGTACGCAATTTAAAGATGCAGCCGATCAAGCTCTTGCGAACTATGATCTGGACTAAATTTTGTTCGGTCTTGTTTCTTAGTTTGAATCTAATGTTTACAGGTTGTAAATCACAACCTAATGAAGAGGTATATATTTCAGATTTCTACAATATTCATGAAGAATATAAGGATGCATGGGGAAATGTTGGTAAGTACGACATTTCCTTACCTTATATTCATTGTGATTCAAAGAGCGCAAAGAAATTGAATCAGACAATTAAAAATGAATACAAGGATTTGGTAGATTCTTTAGATGAGGCAAAAGAAGAAGGGTATACGTTGCCGGACACAAAGGTTAGTTATGATGTGTATACACATTCAAATCTATTGAGTTTAGTTATTAAGGAAGAAGTAGAGACGGAATATCCTAGGTATAAGGTGTATCATTTTGATTCTAAAACGAAGAAGCGTGTTTCGAATAAAAAGTTGTATAAGAAATATAAAATCAGTCAAAAAGATATGAAGGTATGGGCTGCACAGGCTTTTGATCAGGTATATGCCAATGAATATTATGACAATGTAAAGGAATTAAGAGCTCAAACAATTGGTTTGTTGCCTTCAAATCTGGATGTGTTTTACCACAAAGGAAAATTGAATGTATTGATTCCTGTCGCCACAAATTTTGGTTCTGGAACAAAGATGGTTTTGTATAGGCCAAGTCGCAAGAAGTCTTATAAGATAGAAGATTCTTCCACTTTTGACCAGATGACTATGACATTAAAGAATAATAAGCTATCGCTTTACTATAGTGGAACGGATAAAACGTATAAGGTGCACGGTTGTTTTAATGAGTATAAACAAGTTCATGTGTATGAAATAGGTCCTGGTGTCACTTATGGTTTTGCGCTAACGACAAATGGTTTGGTGGAAGTGATTGCGATTGAGGATGGTTTGCCGATTGAGCGTGTTTGTAGTCAAGGACCATTATATGGGTTAGATAAAGTAAAAAGCCTTCGTAGTGGGCAGGCACTGACAGAAAATGATCAGTTGATTGATTTATTTGATGCATTGCAAAATCAGCCGTTTAAAAGTCTTGAGGGTACGTATACAAATGAGAGTGTAACACTTCAAATCGATGAGAATGGTTTGTATGCAATGCAGGATCAAGAGAATTCGCATTCTGGCCTATTGTTTAGTGTAGGTATGGAAGAAGACGGATTTGTGTATGGATATGATGACTATAATCAACAAGTCTTATCGTATTGTAAAGTAATGCCGTTATATGAAAAATTAGAGATCAAAAATTTGTTTGATCATGACAAATTAGAATTGGAGTATCAATATGAATAATAAAAAATTGTTTGCGAGTGCATTAGTACTAAGTATGTTTTTTGGATTAACAGCTTGTTCAAGTGAAAAGCCGGAAGATACAAAGGTTGTAGAAAAGAAGGAAGAGAAAAAAGAAGAGAAGGAAGAAAAGAAAGAAGAAAAGAAAGAAGAAAGTACGGATGCTGTATTAGTAAGAGAAATTTCGAGTAAGACATATACAGTCACAATTCCTGAGCTTACTTCATTCTATACACCAAGTAGAGATGGTTTAGAAGTTAAAACAGAAGTAAATGAACAACAAATCTCATATACGCTTGAAGATGAATTTGGTGATTTTAAAATGGCTATTTATGTAAACCCAATCAGTGCTGAGAGTGCAGAAGCCTATGCGAATCGTATTAATGAAGGATTTAAGGATGATGAATCGGAACAATATAAGCCTAGCACGGTGGGTGAATTCAGTGGCTTTAGAAAAGTGACTACAAGTGAAAATCCTAGCTTCAAATGTAAAGATAACTTGTTGTTGGATTTTGAAAGTGTGGATGGTTCTGCTGTAGTGATGTCTGTAACGGTTGAACAATTCAATGATTCGGATACTGCGGATATGGAAGTAGCGATGAAAGCTATTTTGGGCAATATGAAAGTTGAGGTTAAATAGTCATGAACGCAAAATTTGTGAAAAGCTTATTAGTAATCGGAATGGGCTTGAGTTTAGCTGCTTGTTCATCGAATGATCCAGAGCCCAAAAAGGAAGATACAAAGGTTGTTGAAGCTAAAAAGGAAGAAAAGAAAGAGGAAAAGAAAGAAGAGAAAACAACGGATTTTGTGGTGAGCAAAAACTACAACAAGAAGTATGAGATCATCATCACAATGCCTCAAGATTTCACAACGATTTATACGCCAGCAGATGGTGTAGAGGTTACAGGAGAGATTGTCAATGATTCCTTTATTCGCTATAGCTTTGAAAATAAAGAAGCCGATACGAAAAAGATTGCGGCAGTTGAAGCAAATGCAGATGCGACAGCGGATGAAGTGGCTGAAACCTTCAATAAAGGTGAGGAAGATGAGAGTAAGCTTTATAAGCCTTATCAGGTTGGAAACTATACAGGTGTAAATAAGATTTCGGATTATTCTTATGATGATTATGTAACGTACAATATGTATTTCAATTTGGATCGAGATGGTTTTAAAGGAACAATTAAGGTTGTTGTTCAAAAGCTAAAAGCGGAAGCGGATGATTCGGATACAGAAGCTATTATTACTGCAATTTTGGATAATGTAAAAGTTGAAAAGAAGAAATGTGAGTAAGCCTATGAATCATAAGCTAGCTAAGATCTTGCTTGCGCTAGGTATAGGCTTAAGCCTAGTTTCTTGTGCAAAAAAGCCAGAAGAACCAAGGTCTTCACAAGTGAAAAAAGAAGAAAAGACAGAGATTGGTGAAATGACTGGAGTCGCACAAATGAATGGCTATTTCATTAAGATGACAATGCCAGATTTATTGTCGGTTTATACACCGAAACAAGAAGGTTTAAACATATCGGGTAAGCTAGAGGGTGGTCGTATCCTTAAATATGATTTACATTCGGATGATCGTACGTATATAACGCGAATTTCAATTGATTGTGATTATCGTAAGGCGGCCAAGGAAACGGCGGATGTCTTGAATGCAGGTTTTGAAGATGAGGCAGATCAATATAAGGAATTTACGATTGGTAAGTATTCGGGTTACAAGAAAACAACGGTATATGATTCGTCTGATAAAACATATTCTAAGATGTTGATCGATTATCCGGTTGGTGAAGATAATGTTGTCTTACAAATTTATGTAGAACAAGAAAAAGCCAATGATTTGGATGAGGTAACACTTGCTGTATTGGATAATATCGTTGTTGAAATTTGTATGGAAGAGTAGGTGATAAGAGTGAAAAGGAATAAGTTATTAACTGGCTTCTTGGTTTTGGGTATGGGACTAAGTTTAGTGGCTTTTTTATCAAATGAGCCAGAAGAAAAGGTAGAAGAAAAGAAAATAGAAGAGACTAAGGCAATCGAAGAAAAAGAAGAAAAGGTAAAAGAAAAGAAGAAGGAAGAAGAAAAGGCTAAGGCAGCTGAGGAAGAAAAAGAAAAGGATAGTACGATTATTAGTTATGCGAATAAAAAGGTAAGAGTTACTTTACCTAAAGATTTGACTTCTTTTCATACGCCTGCTAGAGAAATTTCTAGATATAGCTATATGGAAGAATCGAATGTTCTTGGTTATTCATTGTATGCGAAAGATCGTACGTTTACCATTCATTTCTCAATTGGAACGGATGGCTGGGATTCAGCAGAGGCTGCCAGTATTTCTCACAACAAGGTTTGTAAGGATGAATCAAAAATGTATGAGCCATGTACTGTAGGTGAATATTCTGGATATAAGTATGTGGTGTCAAGTGATAAATCGATTGAATATCATTATGTGCTTGATTATCTAGTGGATGGTCAAGATGTCGTACTAACCATTCGTGAAGAATTACGTAATGATGACGATACTTCCTTGTTAGAGCCGTTGTTGCTGGATGTGGTACATAATTTAAAGAGTGAATTAATAGGAGAATAATATGAATGGGAATAAGTTATTAACCGGCTTCTTAGTTTTGGGTATGGGACTGAGTTTAGTGGCTTGTTCAAGTGATAAACCCGAGCCTAAAAAAGAAGAGGCTAAGGTAGCAGAAAAGAAAAAAGAAGAAAAACGAATGGATACGCAGGATCGAACGGCTAAATTGAGTGTTCCCGAAGATCTATCTCCTTATTTTACTTCATCTAGAGAGGGTGTAGGTAAAATGGAGAGTATGTTAAAGGATAATGGTTCGATTGTTTATAAGTGTTTAAATGAAGAGAATAAGTATGAGTTGAATGCTGAAATTAAATTGTTGTCGTCTAGCTCTGCTGAAAAGAGTGCGGATCTACAGAATTCAATGTATGGTGAAAATGACGAGGATAAAAAGTATAAGCCTTGTACGTTTGAGGGTTTTGATGCGTATAGTCACACTATCAATCTGGGGACGGTTGAAAATACTAGACTTCACTATTATATAGATTATCCAGTCGAGGATATCAATAAGGTCGTTTCTATTGAAATCAACCAGAAGAATGATAAGGAAAAGGATACTTCTGATTTAGAACCTTTTGCGAAGGCCATCATTAAGAATATGAAGCTAGAAAAGGTGAAGGAAGAAAAGAAAGAGGAAGTCAAGAAGGAAGTTAAAGAAGAGAAGGTGGATGAAAACAGCAAGGAAATTGTAGGCGAATCGTCTCGTGCAAAATTAACTTTACCAAGGGATTTGACTTCGTTCTATACGCCTAGTGAAAAGTATGACACGATCAAGGGTGAGCAAGATAAGGGAAACATTGGTTATACATTAAGTCGAAAAGATCCAGATCGTTCAATCTACGTTAACATATGTACGGATTCAAGTGATACGCTTGAAGAGGCTATCGTCTTCCATAACGAGCATTTAAGTAAAGGAGAAGAGCCATTCACAGAGTATACATTGGGTGAATATTCGGGTTATCGTGCTACAAGGTATACGAATTATTGGAATAGTGCCAATGATACAACGTATACGTATAAGTTAAGTTATCCAGTAGGCGATAAAAATGTGATCTTGTCATGTTCTGTAACACTTCGTGATAATTCGGATGATACGACAGGATTAGAAGATATATTATTGGCGACTTTGCAACAATTGAAGGTAGAAATTAAATAATAATAGGAGAACATAATATGAAAAATAATAAGTTATTAACAAGTCTGTTTGTGCTTGGTATGGGCTTGAGTCTAGTTGCGTGTGGTACAAGTGATGGTGGTACGACTACAAAGACGGAGGGTACAAAAACGGTAGAGAAGAAAGAGGAGCAGAAGTTTGCGGATCGAAAAGAGTATGAATCGGAGGGTCTAGCTTGTAATTTTAAATTGCCAAACTTGGATTCTTTCTATTTGGTGAAGGGGTTAGAAAAGCCTGTTTACAATACGGAATTATCGCTTGGAAACACAAAATATGAAGTTTATGATGATTATCTTCCGGTTCTTTTAGTATATGTAGGAGATGATGCATTCGCAGAATGGAGTGATGGATATACTATTGAAGAACTTGCGACAAAAGATTTGAATGGGGAAGCTGAATATACAGAGACAAAAGTCGGTGGTTATAGAGCTTTAGTTGCAGATTTATCGGATGAGGATAGTTTAAAGAAACAATACTATATTGAACATCCAGATCTTCCAAATGGAATCGTTTGTATTGAAGTCTGTGAATATGATGATAATGATATTTCCGATGAACTTGCAGAAGCAATCATTAAAGAGTTCAAAGTTGTTGAACTTTTAGATGTTGAATAATTGTACTTTATGTCGAATCCAAATGATGGATATGCCAAAAGAAAAGAGATGAGTGTACAAGGATTGGCTTGTACATTCACTCTTTCGAATATTGATGCTTATTTTCTTGTAGAGGATGAGCGGGTTTCGTATAAAAGTAAAGTGGTTGCGTCTGGAATGATGTATCGCATTCTTGGTCAGAATACGGATATTTTAGTGTTTGTGGATACTATTCCTTATATTCGAAACAATGCGATGTCTTATGATGAAGTGGTTCGTGTTGAGTTTGAAAATCTAGATTATAAAGATTTAGAGATACTTGCTTATAAGACATGTATATATGAAGAAGAGGATGGTAATTATATAAAACGTACATATCTTGTGGACTATCCAGATATATCAAGTGGTGTATTGAGAATCGAAATTCTGAGTAAATCGAATGAATTTGATTCTTTAGTAAGAGCGATTGTAAAAGAAATACAAGTAAAAACAATAGAAGAATGGTAGGTAAATAATATGGGATTAATTAAAGCGGGTGCTGGAGCTGTTGGTTCTGTTTTTGGTGATCAATGGAAGGAGTACTTTTATTGTGATGCATTAGAGCAGGATGTATTGGTTCGTAAGGGTTCTAAAAGGACGGGTAAAAAGTCGAGTAATAAAGGAAATGATAATATCATTTCAAATGGTAGTGTGATTGCGGTTGCGGATGGTCAATGTATGTTGATTGTTGATCAGGGTCGTGTTGTTGAGCTTTGTGCAACGCCAGGAGAATTTGTGTATGATTCTTCAAGTGAACCTTCTATCTTTGCGGGAAGCTTAGGTCAGAGTATTAAGGATTCTTTCTCAACAATGGCTAAGCGTTTCACTTTTGGTGGAGATACGGCTAAGGATCAAAGAGTGTATTATGTGAACACAAAAGAAATGGGTGAAGTTCTTTATGGAACGGCGACTCCAATTCCATTTAGAGTGGTTGTGAATGAAGAATTGGGCTTCAAGTTGTCTGTGAAATTGCGTTGTAACGGTAACTTTACATATCGTGTGGCCGATCCAATCTTATTCTATACGAATGTTTGTGGAAATGTGGCAGAGGATTTTGAGTCTGAAACCATTGAGGGCAAACTTAAGGGTGAATTGATGACGGCTTTGCAGCCTGCCTTGGCAAAATTGAGTGCGGATCGTGTGATGTATTATGAGATTCCAGCTCACACAATGGATGTTGCGGCAGCTTTAAATGATGAGTTGAGTGATATTTGGCGTGCTAAGCGTGGCTTGGAAGTTGTATCTTTCAATATTAACTCTTTGAGTATTCCTGAGGATCAAGAAAAGAAGATCACAGAGTGGGAAGAAAATGCGATGACGATGAATCAAACAGTTGCGGCAAGTCGTTTGGTTGGAGCCCAGGCTACAGCTATGAAGGATGCTGCCAATAATGCGTCTGGTGCAATGACTGGATTTATGGGTATGGGTATGGCCATGAATCAGGGTGGTATTAGTGCGCAAAACTTATATGCGGCGGGGGCGGCTGCTCAACCAGCTCCTGATCCAACTCCAACACCGACTCCTGCACCTACGCCTGAGGCAAAGGCAGATGGCTGGACTTGTCCAACTTGTGGACATCTAGCAAGTGGTAAATTCTGTCCGGAGTGTGGAACGCCTAAGCCTAGTGTTGAGGGTTGGGCTTGTCCGACTTGTGGTACTGTAAATAAGGGTAAATTCTGTACAGAGTGTGGTGCAAAAAAACCGGCACATGAACCGTTGTATCGTTGCGATAAGTGTGGTTGGCAGCCGGAGGATCCGCATCATCCACCTAAATTCTGTCCGGAGTGTGGTGACCCATTTGATGATAATGACATAGAAAAGTAGAGGGTTTTAATTATGAGTGCTTTACAAGAGTTTAAATGTCCTTGTTGTAATGGTTCCATTTCGTTTGATACAAAACTTCAGAAGATGAAGTGTCCTTATTGTGATACAGAATTTTCTCTGGAAACACTTCAGCAATATGATTCTGTAAAGATTGAGGAAGAAGATCAATTTGAGTGGGATGTGAAGCCAGGCCAAGAGTGGGCAGAAAATGAAACTGATGGATTATTGACATATGTTTGTAATTCGTGTGGTGGTGAAATTGTGGCGGATGAAAATATGGCGGCTGCATCTTGTCCGTTTTGTGGAAGTCCGATTGTCGTAAAGGAAAAATTGGGTGGTGTCTTAAAGCCAGATTTAGTGATTCCGTTTAAATTGGATAAAAAGGCGGCTAAGGAAGGGTTGAAACAGCACTATAAGGGTAAGACTTTATTGCCTAAAGAATTCAAATCAGAAAATCATATTGAAGAAATCAAAGGTGTATATGTTCCTTTCTGGTTGTTTGATGCGGATGCCGATGGTGAGGTTCGTTATAATGCGACAAAGGTTCGTATGTGGTCGGATTCAGAATATGATTATACCGAAACCAAATACTATCGTTTATATCGCAAGGGGCATGTTAGATTTGAAAACATTCCGGTGGATGGTTCGAGCAAGATGCCAGATGATATGATGGAGTCTATTGAGCCTTATGACTTAAAAGATGCGGTGGATTTTCAGACGGCCTATTTAGCTGGTTTTTTAGCCGATAAATACGATGTGGATGCCAATACAAGTATTGATCGTGCCAATACCCGTGTAAAGAAGTCTACGGAAGATGCGTTTATGACCAATTGCGGTAAGTATGACACAGTTACTTGTGAGGATAGTGCAGTTCAGATTCAAAATGGTACGGCAAAATATGCGTTGTATCCAGTGTGGATCTTAAATACGAAGTGGAAGGGTGAAAACTACAGTTTTGCGATGAATGGTCAAACGGGTAAATTTGTAGGTAATCTTCCAGAAAATAAGAGCTTAGTTTACTTATACTATGTAGTGGTTACGCTTCTTGGAAGTGTTTTAGCTTATATTGTAATATTGATTATGAGTTGGGGAAAGTAGGGGGTTGTTTATGAAAAAACTTAGTATTTTATGTTCATCTCTTCTACTTGCACTTATGATGTGCTTCCCGGTTTTTGCGAGTGAAGATCTAAGATATGTAGAGGATAATGCAGACTTATTAACTGTAAGTGAACAGCAGGAATTAAATGATACTTTAACTGAAATCAGTGAAAGACAAGGTGTAGATGTTGCCGTAATCACTGCAGATGATATGGGTGATCAATCGATAGAAGACTACGCAAAAGCAAAATATGATGAGCGTGGCTATGGTGATGATGGTGCTTTATTGGTTGTCAATATGGAAGTTCGCAAGTGGTGGATGTCTACTTATGGAAAAGGTACTACAGCTATTTCGTCAGAAGACATTAGTACGATTGGTAGTGAGTTTGCGCCTTATTTAAGTAGTGGAAAATATGCGGATGCATTTGAAACATACGCAAGACTTTGCGATGACTATATTACTAGAGCACCTAATCTTTCCGAAGAGTATGCGCAAGCTTTAAGTGGTCTTACTTCATTACAAGATGGACTAAGATTTGTGAATGATGATGCGCGTTTATTAACTGAGGATGAAAGAAAAGAGTTAAATGATACTTTAACCCAAATTGGTAAGCGTCAAGGTTTAGATGTTGCGATATTGACTACAAAAGATACGGGTGGTAAGGCACTTCTTGATTATGCGATGACGATGTATGAAGCGCTTGAGTATGGTCAGGGTAAAAATAAAGATGGAATTCTTTTAGTGGTCAATATGGAAACACGTAAGTTCTGGATGGCTACTCATGGTTATGGTATTACAGCCTTTACGGATGCCGGAATTAGTTATATTAGTGAAAAGCTAGGTCCTTCTTTTAAGAAAGAGAAGTACATGAAGGCTTTTACAACGTTTGGTAGTCTTTGCGAAAAGTTTGTAGAAAAAGCACATAATGGAAAGCCTTATGATGTTGGAAATATGCCGTTTAAATGGCTTCCATGGTACTGCGTTCCAATAAGTCTTCTAGTAGGTTTTGTCTGTGCAGTCTTTGTGGTTAGTAAAAAGCGTGAACAACTTCATTCTGTTAGTTTTGAAGACAAAGCACATAACTATATGAAGAAAAATACGTTGAAGATGAAAGAGTCTCATGACTACTTCTTGTATCACACGATAACTCGTCATCGAATTAAATCTGACGATGATGATAGTTCGAGCGGAGGAAGTAGCACATTCACTAGTAGTAGTGGCGACACGTATGGTGGTGGTGGCGGTAGTTTCTAATGCCGCAAAATGCAGGATCAAACCCCTGCATTTTCCACTTGGTTCAATAAAAAAAGGAGGAAACACAAATGATAAAACGTTGTATGAGTGTTGGTCTAGCTTTAAGTATGTTGTTGTCTTTAACTCCGATAACAGCAATACATGCAGATGAAACGCAAGAATTAGATGTACAAGATACAGAAGAAAGAAAAGAAGATTTAGAGTTAGTGCCATCGGTAAGCGTGGCTGGTTTAAAGGCTGTAGCTACTGAAAAAGAATCGATTACTATCACGTTTAAAAATGTAGGCCAACAAGTCAATAATGATAATGAGAATAATTCATTTTGGGGAGAAATATATTTTACAGATTCTTCTGGGAAGCCTATCCCAAACTTGGATTTTGAACTTCATTGCGATGAAGTGACAACTCAATTTGTAAAATCAGATGCAAACGGGAAATATACATTTAAATATGTTTATAGTAAACCTATGTATACTTATAGAAATCCTGTTAAAGTATATGCAATAGTACAAGAAAACGATAAGTATGTTCATAGTTATGGGGAACAATATTATCAAAATCCGATTAAATGGTTTAATTTTACAACACATCAAGATGAAAAATATAATACTTTGATTTCATATCCGTTTTCAGTCAGAGGTGGGGAAATTGTTGAAGAAAAAGAAGTTTTGAAAACATATGAGGATGGAACGATTGTATTTGATGCTTGGTATGATGATGAAGCGTGTACAATAAAGCATGATTTTACAAAGCCGATTGTGAGTAATGTGGATGTCTACGCTAAGTGGAAAAAGATAGATAAACCGGTTGCACCTCCTGAACCAGAAGTAGAAAAGTATCAAATAACATACTCTGCGGGCGAAGGAAAAGGGCCTAATGCAGTTATGAAGATACCAAAATCGGATGAGGATTATAAAGTGCGTGATTTTGAATATTCACCAATAGGAAAAACATGTTCACCTCCTTCTGATAAGTATTACTTTAAAGAGTGGTTGATCAAATTTGCGGATGGAACAGAAACAAGGGCGATGCCTGGTACTAAGATCAAAATCACTCAAGATACAGCTTTTATAGCGCAATGGGCAAGACTCTATGAAGTAAAGGTTGCGGATACAATAACGAATGGAACGGTTGTCTTGGAGAATCATGATAGAGAGACAGGACAGGTTGTTACAGCAAAAGAAGGGGAAACTATTTTTGCGACTTTAACGGCTAATAAGGGTTACTACAATAAAAATATCATAATTCAGCAAGCAAATGGTATTTATCTTCCGTGGGAAAGAGATGAATTTGATCCTTATTTTGTGACTTTTAAAGTGGAGAATGATGATATTACATTTAATGCAGATTTTGCATCATTAACGGCAGATCCTGAAAAGCCAATAATTAAAGCTCGTAACTTGAAGTATAACGGTAAAGAACAAGAAGTAAAAGTCCTTGGTTATGATTCAGTTATGATGAAAATTGAAGGCAATAAGGCAAAAGATGCAGGTACATATACAGTGAAGGTAACATCAAAAACTGGTAAATGGGATGATGGTTCAACGGATGCTGTTACAACAAAATGGGAAATTGAAACAGTACAAAGACCAGCTCCTACAGGATTAAAAGGTTTTGATACCTCATATCCTGGTGCTAATGATGGAAGAATCACTGGTGTCACTGAGGACATGAAATATATAGAAGCTACAGAAACGAAAGTTCATTTTTGTACGGGTACAGAAATTACTGGTCTTAAGCCTGGATTATATAAGGTGAGTTATAAAGATGATAAAAATCATATGTTTAATATTCCTGCAGAAATCCGAATTAATGAAGGTACAGGACCGGTTCCATCTCATACACATACTTATGGTGCATGGGTAAGTGATGATACAAATCATTGGCATGAATGTACGGATGCTTCTTGTAGCAGTATAAAAGATAAAGCCGTTCATGTATATGATAACGATATGGATGATACTTGTAATGTTTGTGGCTATAAGAGAGTACTTTCTACGCCTGTAGTAACTTACAAGTTTATTGAGGGAGCTAATGGTTCTTGGACAAAGAATAGTGGCAAGAATCTTGGCTTCAAAGTGAATGGTGAATTCTCTAAATTTACAGGTGTTAAGGTGGATGGCACTTTAATTGGTAATGATAAATATACAGCTGTTTCTGGTTCAACTATTGTTACATTGAAGAAGGATTATCTTGAAATGTTGTTTGTTGGTAAACATACATTGAGTGTGGTTTATACAGATGGAGAGTGTACAACTGAATTTGAGGTAATAGCGAATACAAAACCAACAACGCCAGAAGAAGATAAGAAGCCTGGAACAGAAACAGAAAAACCAAAACCGGACGTTGAAAAACCAACGTTGCCAGAAAAGGATAAGAAGCATGGTACAGAAACTAAAAAGCCAGTACCTTCAAAGATAGATAAGAAAGCGAATGTTAAGTCTGAAAAGAAGAAGTCTTTGAATACGGCATACTCATATAATATGGGTCAATGGATGGCTTTATTATTGATGAGTGGAGTTGTGTTGGTGTTAACTGTATTTAAGAAAAAGAGAAATTAATGAATGAAGGCCAGTGATCATTGGCCTTCTTTGTCTATATTCTGGTAAATTTAGTGAATTGTTTGAGATGTATTTGTGGGCTTGTTAATATGGAGTGAAGGGAGATGAATGGTATGGGTAAAAGATTGTTGTCAATACTAGGATTGTTGATTGCGATAGTGGGTATTGTGTTTAGTGGTAATCTTGTTTTGGTCATTGTTGGATGTGTGATTCTTGGCTTAGGACAGATGATCAAGGATAAAGAGGAAAGTACTACATCTAGTATGGATGTGATTATAAAAGAATTCTTTGAGGATGTGCAATTTAATCCAAATACTCATATGCTTAATGTTAGTGATACGAATATTCCTTTGCCTAAACATGATTATTGTAGTGGCAGTGGATATGTACAAGGTAAATATAAAGGTCTAGATGTAGAGCTTTGTATCATTAAACTTACAGATGTGACTGAAATCTTGCGTGATGAGACTGGTTTGTGGGAAAAGAATGAAAATACAGTTTATACGGGTGAATGGATGTTGTGTAAGCTTGATCAAAGGTTTAATACATGGCTAACTATATATACTCGTAGTTTATTGGATAAACAAAGTATTAAAACTGGAAATGAGACATTTGATAAGAAGTTTAATTTGTGTTGTGGGGATGAGAAATTAGTTTTTGAGATATTGGATTCGAATCGATTAGAGCAAATTATTGCTTTATCAAATCATAAGTTTTCAATAAGCTTGAATGAGGATGGAAGACTTTATATGGCGATTCATGATGGTCATGGTTTTAATTCAGAGAATTTACAATGGTTTGTGGATATGATTGATGTGTTTAGGGAATAATTATGAATTATAAAGAATTATATTTAGAAACAAAAGGGATGCTTGAAGAATTTGATTTTATTGATGATTCAAAAATAGCGGTATTAACTTATTGTAAAAATGTTGATGATCTAAAATTAGTGCATGACTTTATTATGGATAAGAAGTATAAGAATATTTACGATATTCCAAAATATGCATTTTATTTGTATATGAAAAGGAATCATCCAGAAAGAATTATTGAGGATTAAAAAAGCCAGAGAAATAAAATCTCTGGTTTTGATTTAATGAAAAGTTTGCCAAATTGTTTGCCAAAAATGAGGGATTAAATAACAAAAAAGTTCTGAACTCCTTTATATAAAGTGAATTCAGAACTTTGAGTTTCAAACTGGCAGGGGTAGTAGGACTCGAACCCACATCAACGGTTTTGGAGACCGCTATCTTAGCCTTTGGACGATACCCCTAAGTGCCCGTTAATGATATCATGAATTAAATGGTTGTGCAAGCTCTTTTTTTAAAAAATCTCAATTGACAATAATATGAGGGTTACTTATAATTAATTAGGTATCGTAAAGAACATACCTAAAAGGAGGCTCTTATGTCAAGCCAAGTAGTTGTAGGTACCCAATGGGGCGATGAGGGTAAAGGAAAAATCGTCGATGTTTTAGCAGAAAAGGCGGATATGATCGTTCGTTTCCAAGGTGGAGACAATGCAGGTCATACAGTCATTGTAAATGGTAAGAAACATGTATTGCACTTATTACCAAGTGGTGTTTTACATGAAGAAGCAACTTGTATTATTGGTCCAGGAGTTGTTTGTAACCCATTCGTATTATTAAAAGAAATGGAACAATTAGAAAAAGATGGTTTATCAACTAAACACATCATTATTAGTGACCGTGCACAGATGTTAATGCCATATCATCAATATCAAGATGAATTAGAAGAGCAAGCAGCATCTAATAAAATCGGAACTACAAAACGTGGAATTGGTCCATGTTATGCAGATAAGTATGCTCGTCACGGTATTCGTTACCATGAATTTAAAGATTTTGAACATTTTAAAGTTCGTTTAAAAGACTGTTTAGATTTCAAAAACAAATTATTTACTGCCGTATATGGTGGAAAAGCAATGGATTATGATAAGATGGTAGCTGATTTTGAAGCTATTTATGATCGTATTGTCCCTATGATCCAAGAAACAACACACTTAGTCAATGAAGCATTGGATGAAGATAAGACAGTATTGTTTGAAGGGGCTCAGGCAGCTATGCTTGATATCAACTATGGAACATATCCATATGTAACTTCTTCAAGTCCAACGAGTGCTGGTGTTACTACAGGTGCTTGTATTGCACCAAGTCGTATTCAGACTGTTGTAGGTGTAGTAAAAGCATACTCAACACGTGTAGGAGAAGGACCATTCGTTACTGAATTATTAGATGAACAAGGTGAATGGATTCGTGAACACGGTGGAGAATATGGAGCTACTACAGGTCGTCCTCGTCGTTGTGGATGGCTGGATCTATTAACTGTAAAACACGCAAACTTAATGAGTGGATTAACAGATATCGTTATCACTAAGATTGACGTATTAGACGGTTTAGATGAAATCAAGGTTTGTGTTGGATACGAAATTGATGGTAAAGAATATAATTATATTCCTAGTGATCAGGCAGATGTTGCCAAAGCTAAACCAATCTATAAGACTTTCAAAGGTTGGAAGACAGATATCACTAAGATGTCTTCAGTCGATCAATTGCCTCAGGAATGTTTAGACTATGTACACTTCATTGAAGAATTCACAGGCGTACGTGTTTCTATGATTTCTGTAGGACCAGATCGTGTTAATAATATTTACGTACATGAGATCAAGTAATTTGATCTCTTTTTTTGTGTTATAATTGAGGTGGTGATTTTATGGTACTCGATACAATTTATGGATATTATAATTCTTTCTTTGATTCAAAATGCCAAACACGTACTAGTGTGTGCCGTAAGAAATACGATTCCGGTAGCGCTTGATTGTATGTTTAAATTTAACGAGATTGGCATTTTAACCTTTACTTCAACAATTTGGAAAAATCAGGCATCTTATGCACTAGGACTTGATTCAAGTGATGTCGTGATTACCATCTCAAATAGTGGAGAGAGTAGCCAAGTTTTAGCGGTTTGCAGGGAATTGAAAAAGCATTGTGTACATATGATTGGAATTACGAATACTTTAGAAAATAGTTATAATCAAATTAGTCAATGTGAAGAATTATATGCTTCTTTGAAGGTGTAGTTCTTCTTTTTTTTGCGTGAATTAAAATTACATGTTATATTGAAGAAGGTGATGATTATGAAAAAGAAATGTGCATTGTATGCATCTAAATTAGTAAAGGATGGTATGGTTGTAGGCCTTGGTGGAGGTAGTACCATATCATATTTAGTTGATTATGTGAAGGATAAAGATATCAAGGTGGTATCTCCTTCTTCTAAGACGGTATTATTAGCTCAAAAGGCAGGCTTGACTGTATTGAATACGCAATATGTGGATCATGTTGATATTGCCTTTGATGGTTGTGATGAAGTGGATTCGCATTTAAATGCCTTAAAAAGCGGTGGTGGTATTCATACACAAGAAAAGATCATTGCGTCTATGGCCGATGAGTATATTGTATTGGTGGATGAAACTAAATTTCATGATACTTTAGCTTTTCAAGTACCTGTTGTAGTGGAAGTGTTGCCTAAAGCATTTAGTATTGTGAAAAAGAAATTAGAAGAATTAAATGGGAATGTAGAATTACGTACAGCATCGAATAAAGATGGATTTTTAATAAGTGATGAAGGAAATATCTTATTGGATGTTTATTTCAATGATGTACAAGATATTGGCTTATTGAATCAAACATTATTGATGATGCCTGGTATTGTGGATACAAGTCTATTTGTCGATATCCTTACGGGAATGATTCTAGTCAATGAGAAGGGTGTGCTTAAAAAGGAAAAAAATGGAGAATTCTGTGCATTATAATTGGGGAATTGTTGGTTCTGGATGGATTGCGCATGATATGGCAAATGCCTTTATTTAAAGAGTTGAAAAACTAATTTCATCCAATTCTTTAGGTCCAGTAAAGATGATTCAAGCTAATTTTGGAAGTTTTAAAGAATATGATGTCAACAATCGTTTCTTTAATCCAGACTTAGCTGGTGGAGCACTACTTGATATTGGTGTGTATGCCGTAAGTTCTGTGCGTTGGTTTATGTCGAGTAAACCAAATACCGTATTAACAACGATGACACCATTTGAAACGGGTGTTGATGAATCAAGTGGTATCTTACTTCAAAATAAAGAGATGGAGATTGCGACAATTTCTTTAACGATGCGTGCTAAGCAGCCAAAAAGAGGTTTGATCGCATGTGAAAATGGGTATATTGAAATATATAATTTTCCTAGAGCTGATAAGGCTACAATCACATACGCAAGAGATAACTTGTCAAGAAAGTGGTTTAGCGCTAAATTACGAGATTCGTGATATGGAAGAATATATTTCTTGTTTAAATGGACAAACAAATTTAGAAAATATTCAAGATGTGATGGATGTATTGACGAGGGTACAAGAAAGTTGGAAGGTACATGAATAAAAAATATTTTTTCTTTGACATTGATGGAACACTTACAGATAGGGCGACTGGTAAAATCGTGCCAAGTGCCCAAGTCGCATTAAATAAGCTTCAAGAAGCAGGTCACTTTGTAGCTATTGCGACAGGTCGTGCACACTATAAAGCACGTAATTTTATGGAGAGTGTGGGTTTACATGATATGGTTTGTTGCGGCGGTGGAGGTTTAGTCATCAACGATGAATTGATTCAAAATATTCCTTTGGATTTAAATAAATCAAAGGCAATCGCAAAACAAGCATTATCTTTAGGGTATGGTGTTTTATTTGCGCTAGACGATTCAATTAAGGTATATACTCAAGATCACACATTCCAGAATCAAGTTGGAGATCGTAAGGAGCCTACGGAATATATTTACGATGAGAACTTAGATGTAGACGAGTTGAATGTGATTTATAAAATGTATATTTCTATTCCAAAAGAAAAAGAAGAAGAATTAACATTAAAGGATACATTAGGGAATATGCGCTTTGTACCCGATTATTTAATGTTTCAATATGATGCTAAGCATCAAGGTATTCTAGATATGATGCAGCATATTGGTGGTGATTTAAAAGATGTGGTTGTCTTTGGGGATGACACCAATGATAAGGTGATGTTTGATCCACAATGGACAAGTGTTGCGATGGGAAATGCGTGTCAGGAATTAAAGAATATCGCAACTTTAGTCACAGATGCCAATGTGGATGATGGAATTTATAATATTTGTAAGAAAATGGAATGGATTTAAGGCTCTAAAAAGACATTTTTTTGATTTTTATTCGAAAAAGTGTCTTTTTTTTCGTATATGAGTATGTAGGAAATCTCCTACTAGAAAGGTGTACTCATGCGTAGTGCAAATTTATTAAATGATTTCGCCTTTAAGTATGTGTTTGGCGAAGATTGTA
>OLFX01001184.1_pt1 | contig 32224 bp, 37 predicted proteins | sample 1605091 | NCBI WGS metagenome assembly OLFX01 (sample SAMEA3888906, study PRJEB22519) | human gut metagenome | biome: human gut; feature: human-associated habitat; material: faeces | place: Denmark | collected 2012 | reverse complement strand
AATCATTATACAGCTTAAACAATGAGAGGATTAAGTCCCAACTGGCTGTTGGGTATTGAAACCCTACACTTATATATTAGGAGGAGATAGAAGATGAAGATAAAATCAGTTGCAGTTTTAGGTGCAGGGGCGGTAGGCTCCTATGTGATCTGGGGACTTTCACAGAAACCGGAAGTCCGGCTTGGCGTGATTGCCGAGGGAGAAAGAGCGGATCGTCTAAGGAAAAATGGATGTGCGAATAATGGCAGGATTTACCATCCGGAGGTGTGGTCACCAGAAGAAGCACATAATGTGGATCTGCTGGTGGTTGCTTTGAAATACGGTTCACTGGAAGGTACATTGAAGAGTATACAAAAAACAACGGGTGGACATACAGTGGTCATGAGCCTGATGAATGGAGTCGACAGTGAAGAAATAATCGGAAGAACAGTGGGCACGGAGCATGTCTTACCGGCACTGATCAAAGTGGCTTCACACAAAGAGGATGATGGTTATCATTTGGATCCGCCGACCACACTGGAAATTATTTTTGGAGAGCCATCTGCACCGTTTGACAGTGAGCGTGTGAGAGCGGTGGAAGCGTTGTTTACAGATACTGGGATTCATTTCCGGTCGACCGAGTACATTCAGGAGGAGATATGGTGTAAATTTCGCCTGAATGTATACAACAATCTGCCGCAGGCAATTCTGGGGACAAGCGTTGGATGTTACCGCGACAGTGTCCACATGAAAGCAATCAGTGATGGATTAAAGAGAGAACTGGAAATGGTAGCGAAGGCAAAAGGAATCGATATGAGTAAAACAGGAAGTTCATCCGGACGCGGAAGCGTAGTTCCTCCGACAGCCAGATATTCTACCTTACAGGATCTGGATGCCGGACGTCATACGGAAATCGATATGTTCTCCGGTGCGCTTGTGCGGATGGGAAAGGAGCTTGGAATCCCTATGCCGTACAATGAATATACTTATCATATGATCAAAGCGCTGGAAGAGAAAAATGATGGTAAATTCAATTATACCGGGAATCAAAAACCAATCATCGAAATAACTGTAAATGAGAATGCTGTGATACACTTTGAACTCTGGCCGGAAATCGCACCGATTGCCTGCGGAAGTGTTATGCAGCTCGCAGAGAAGAAAATATTTGACGGAAGAGCCATTGAACGTCTGGAACCGGGATTTGTCCTACAGCCACTGTTTTTTGATGGTGTTGATCCACAGATCGATATCATGGTCGAACCGGAATTTAAAACCAATCCTGAAAATGCCAAAATCGTTTTTGAACGGGGGATTGTTGCCATGGCAGGAGATCCAGAGAACAGTTCTGGCAGCCAGTACTATATCACTCTTGCTGCTTCTGAGAGATTGAATGGTAATTTCACTGTAATCGGAAAAGTGATCGATGGCTGGGATGAGATTGAACGACTGGAACATGTAGAAGTAGAAGAAGCCATTGAACCGCAGTCAGGATTTGTCTACCACAGACCGGTAAAAACCGAGATGATCACGAAAGTCAGACTCATAAAATGAAGTATTAAATTATTCAACGGAGAAAATGTGCTATACTGAAATCAGCATGTATTGAAAAATACAACAAAATTCAAGGAGGAAACCAAAATGGGGAAAAAACGGATTCGGGACTTTGGGATTGTACCCGGAAGAGTAAAAACAGGAGAAAGGAATGCGATTACGGACGTGCCAGGTGTACGGGTAGGGCATTGTACGGTGAAGACAGAAGAAAATCATACCGGTGTAACCGTGATCGTTCCTGGACCGGACAATGCATTTGCCAAGCACTATACGGCAGCTGCATACATTCATAATGGATTTGGAAAAAGTGCTGGCGTGGTGCAGGTAGAGGAACTGGGGACCCTCGAGACACCCATTGCTCTTACCAATACCTTAAATGTCGGAAAGGTTTTGGATGCAATGGTTGATGTCGTGATCGAACAGAGCCGTAAGGACGGAATTGAGCCACAGAGTATCAATCCGGTTGTTGGCGAGTGCAATGACTGCCGGATCAATCATATCCAGAAACGGGCGATTGGCGAAAAGGAAGTGCGTGAGGCTTTTGCGGCAGCATCAGAAGAATTCGAAGAAGGTGATGTAGGTGCTGGTGCCGGTACGACCTGCTATGGCATGAAGGGGGGAATCGGTTCTGCATCCCGCGTGATCACGATTGGTGAAAAAGAATACACCATTGGTGTTCTGGTTCAGTCAAACTTTGGTGCAACGGAAGATTTTGTACTGAACGGAGAAGCTGTTGGTCCGAAGATTCTGGAATGGAAGCAGGAAAAGAGTGATATGGCTGCATCTGAAGAAGATAAAGGTTCGATTATGAGTATTCTGGCTACAGACCTTCCAGTGACAAGTCGTCAGCTCAAACGGATTCTGAAAAGAACCGGTGTTGGTATCGCACGAACCGGCGGTTACACAGGTCATGGCAGCGGAGAGGTTATGATCGGATTTACGACTGCAAACAGAATCCCATCCGGTTATGAGGAGGAACTTGTGCAAATATCAGCAATTCCGGAAAATATAATCGACCGTGCTTTCCTTGCTGCGGCAGAAGCAGAGCAGGAGGCAATCTTGAATTCCATGACCGCCGCAGAGCAGATACGTGGAATTGCAGGTGAACTGTATTACAGTCTTGCAGAATACCTTGAAGATAGAGAAAGCTAAAGACTGTACAAAAGAATAAGTGTAATATCTAAATCCAAACCTGGTTACAATCCTTGAAAATGACTATCATTTCCCAAAAGCATCTAATCTTGCGGAGGAGGCAAATACGATGTGTAATTTAAGTGAAGGAATTTACGAAAAAGGCATAGAAGAAGGTATAAGCAAAATTGTACAGTTTGGATTACGAAAAGGATTAACTTGTGAATTCATTGCAGATAAATTCGATATTCCGATCGAAACTGTTAAGCAAATTGCAGAAGAAATGCCTTGTACTATGTAACAGTAAAAGAGATTCCCTTGTGGAGTCTCTTTTTTCTGCAAAAATATGAAGAAATTTGTTCCTGTTATAATAAAAAAACTTTGTTGTAAAGATTGGAGTCGCAAGTTAATATATGATACAATGTTTTTAAAATGTTTTATTTTTGTAATAGGAGAAACAAACAGGAGGGGATCATGGCGCATATTTCGGAATATGAAGTTGAGGATATTTTCATAGGCCGTTTGGAGAGTATCGGATACAAATTTATAAAATTAGATAATTATGATGATGTACTTGCCAATTTCCGTGAACAGCTTGCAAAGTTCAATGCAAAGAAATTGACAGAAAAAGGACATGATGCATCATTTTCAGATGCTGAATTCAACCGCATTATGATTCATGTAGATAATCATTCTGTGTATGAATCAGCAAAGATTCTTCGCGATAAATATGTATTACAGTTAGATAATGGAGAATCAGTGTATATTGATTTCTTTTCAAGTGATACAGATAGAAATATCTATCAGGTAACACATCAGGTCACAATGGACAAGGCACATAAAGACGATGTAGTGTATAAGAATCGTTATGATGTGACTGTCCTTGTGAACGGTTTACCGCTTGTACAGATTGAACTGAAACGCCCCGGCGTGGAAATTAACGAAGCAATCAACCAGATTAACAGATACAGAAAGTTTTCTTTCAAGGGTATATTCAGATATTTGCAGCTGTTTGTAGTCAGCAATTCTGTACAGACAAAGTATTTCTGTAATGAGAATGAGATGATGGATGGTCAGTACAATCCAATCCTGAAATCTCTTGTATTCTTCTGGACAGACGAAAAGAATACACGTATCAATGACCTGAACACATTCACGGGTGAATTTTTCCGTAAATCAGCTATTACAGAGATAATGGATAAATACATGGTCATTAAGACCACAGAGCCTGTATTGATGGTCATGAGACCATATCAGATTTACGCTGTAAAGGCTGCAAAGAAGCGTGTACTGGAGGTAAATCAGGATGGTTATGTGTTTGCCTGCACAGGTTCAGGAAAGACGCTGACATCGTTCAAGCTGGCACAGCTTTTGCGCGATGAATCAATGGTAGATTTGGTCGTATTCCTGATTGACAGAAAAGATCTTGATGACCAGACCGTTGATGAATATAACAGTTTTGAAAAAGACTGTGTAGATAATACGGACAGCACTGCTGTACTTATCAGCATGCTGAGATCATCTGAGAAAAAGATGATTGTCACAACGATTCAGAAGATGGCAAATGCTGTAAAAAATCCGAAATATGCAGCTGTAATGGATGCATACAAGGATAAGAAGGTTGTATTTATCATTGATGAGTGTCATCGTTCCCAGTTTGGAAAGATGCATGGTCAGATTGAAAAGCATTTTGAAAGAGCAAATTACATCGGATTCACGGGAACGCCGATTTTTGAGAAAAACAAGGGTGCGGATGGTCGTACCACAGCTGATATTTTTCATGCAGGAGATAAGCTGGATTCATGCTTGCATAAATACATGATTAAGGATGCGATTGCAGACGGTAACGTGCTTAGATTCTCAGTAGAGTATCAGCGTACCATCTTTGCAAGGAATCTTGCTGTAAAAGGTATTGACCCGGAACAGCTGGATGACCCAGAATACTGCAAGCGTCATAAAATCGACATGGAACCGCTGTACCATGATGATGAGCGTATTGCTGGCATTGCAAAGCATATCTTTGAGCATCATGAACAGCATGTACATCCACAGGGCAAGGATATTTATACAGCACTGTTCGCAGTGGATAAGATTCAGACCCTTGGAAAGTATTATGACGAGTTCAAGAAGCTGAACGATGTGGCATCAGAAGATAAGAAACTGAAAGTGGCTGCAATCTTTTCCTATCAGGCGAATGAAGATATGGATGATGGTGCAGATGAACATTCACAGGAACTTCTTGACCGCTGTATGCAGGATTACAATGCTTTGTACAATACAGCATTTACGATTGATACATTTGATGCATACAGAAAAGATATTGCGAAAAGAATGAAACAGAAGGATATACCACAGGTTGATATTCTTTTGGTAGTCAATATGTTCCTTACAGGATTTGATGCGAAGCCATGTAATACATTGTATCTTGATAAGAATCTTGTATGGCATACACTTGTACAGGCATATAGTCGTACAAACCGTGTAGATAAGGTGACAAAGCAGTTTGGACAGATTGTATCATACAGAAATATCAAGCAGTGGCAGGATGACGCACTGACATTATTCTCCGGGGACGGAGACCCGAATGAATATCTGCTTGAAAATTATGAGTATTATCTGAATCAGTGGGTAAATCAGGAACCTGTACTGAGAAAGATTACAGCGGATGTGGATGCAGCTGGTCAGCTCACGTCGGAAGATGAAATCCGTATGTTTATTATTGCGTTCCGCTCAATGGCAAGAACACTTGCTACTTTGAAGACATTTTCGAAGTTTGACTGGGATGACCTTGCTGTTGTGATGGATGAGAATGAATACGAAGGATTCAAGAGCTGGTATCTGTATTATAAAGACCAGACACATGATCCGAAACCAAAAGTACCTGTACCGGTAGATGTGGATTTTGATATTGAGCTTGTCCGTACTGACCGTATCAATGTCGTATATATTTTGAATCTGTTGAAAAATGCGAATACTCATAATAAAACGGAGGAAGAAAAGCAGCAGGATGTGGATTTAATCCTCCGCGAGCTTGAACGTTCTGATAATGAATCTTTGCGACTGAAGAAAGAGATCATGAGACAGTTCATTCTGACTAAATTTTATGATCTGCCGGAAGATGCAGATGTAATGGAGGCATTTACGCAGTTTTCCAAAGAGCAGATGACGGCTGACATGGAAGAATTTGCGTTTGATAACAAGATTGATTACATGATTGTATCAGAACTGTTTACGGAATATGTATTCCACGGTACGATTTCAGATGATGATATTCGTAAGAGATTGACAGTATACAAGCTGGGTCTTCTGAAAATGACGAAGCTGACAAAATCAGTGAAGACATTTGTAACAGAGACCTATAACAAATACAAAGCAGAGGGAGAATAATTATGGCAGATACAAATACATATCAGGCACAGGCAAATGAGCTTTCTCAAAAGCTCTGGGCGATTGCCAATGAATTACGAGGACAGATGGATGCCAGTGAGTTCAAGAATTATATTCTTGGAGTAATTTTCTATCGTTATCTGTCAGAACGTACAGAAATGTACATGGCAGAAATCCTTGAAAATGACGGTGTAACATACGAAGAAGCATTTGCGGATGATGATTACAGACCGGTTGTAGAAGACTGGTCTTTATCCAAATTGGGATATGTCATCAAGCCGGAAAACCTGTTCCGTAACCTGATTCGTAAGATTACAAAATTTGAGAATGATGCGGATAAGTTCAGCGTAGAAGATTTTGAAAAAGCAATCAATGACCTTGTAGGTTCTACAATGGGTCATGAATCCAACAAAGCATTTGATGGATTGTTCAATGATATGCGCCTGCAGGATGCACGTCTTGGAGAGACAGTGGCAGACCGTACAGATATGATTGGTCGTGTCATGGTCAAGGTCTCAGACATTGATTTTGACTTACAGGACTCTCAGTTTGATGTACTGGGTACAGCATATATGATTCTGATTGGTCTGTTTGCTTCAGATGCCGGAAAGAAAGGTGGAGAGTTCTTCACGCCTGCCGGACCGAGTAGACTTTGTGCTACACTGGCATCCCTTGGACTGGATGAAGCAAAGACCGTTGGTGACTGTACCTGTGGTTCTGCATCCATGCTGTTAGAAGTTCAGAAGCATTTGACCACACATAAAGTTGGTCATTTCTACGGACAGGAGCTGAACGCTACAACATACAACTTGTCAAGAATGAATATGATTATGCATGGTGTAGACTGGCAGAATTTTGACATCTACAAAGGTGATACGCTGAAAGATGATAAATACGGTGATGATTTGAAGTTGACTGTACAGGTCTGCAATCCACCGTATAGCTTGAAGTGGTCAGCTGATAAGAAATTTGAGGATGACCCACGATACAGCGGAGCTGGAAAGCTTGCACCGAAGGGACAGGCTGACCTTGCCTTTGTAGAACATATGATTTACCACATGGATGATTCTGACGGTCGTGTAGCTGTATTGCTGCCGCACGGTGTATTGTTCCGTGGTGGTGCAGAAGAAGCAATCAGAAAATATATCATCAAAGATTTGAACCGCCTGGATGCTGTTATCGGATTGCCTGCAAATCTGTTCCATGGAACAGGAATTCCGGTGTGTGTATTGGTGCTGAAAAGCAAGAGAAATGGCAATTCAGGAAATATTCTGTTCATTGATGCATCGAAAGAGTTCAAGGCTGGAAAGAATCAGAATATCTTGGAACAGGAACACATTGATAAGATTGTAGATGCGTATGCAAAACGTGTAGACGTAGATAAGTTTGCTCATGTAGCAGATATGAGTGAGATTATCGAGAACGGCTATAATCTGAATATTCCGAGATATGTTGATACATTCGAGGAAGAAGAACCTGTAGATTTGGATGCTGTAAAAGCTCAGATTAAGACATTGGATTCTGAAACAAAAGCTGCGATTGATAAGGCTGAAAGTTTTATGAGACAGCTTGGACTGTAAAGGCAGGTGAATTTTAATTATGAAATTTAAGAAAACAGAATATCCAACTACGATTGCTGCATCGGCTGCAATGTCATTTCTGTCAATGGCAAACAATCCTTATCCGTATGAATATATGGTAGGAAATGCACAATTACCTTCAAAGGAATTGCTTATATTATTACCAGATACATGTCCTTGTTGTGGTAAAGTATTATCCACTGAAATTTTACCGATTAGGGCAGTTAATAATATTACGGATAATGAACAAAAAGAATGTACGGTTATATCTATTTACAGATGTACATCTTGCAATGAATTATTCACTGTGACGAATACAGTTAAGACGGAATTAGCGTTTAATGATGAAAATTTTGATACAGATGACGCAATAAGTGAATTTGTTGGCATTTATCCATTTGAAATGGAAAGTGTAGATTTCGATGAAGATATTAGTGATTTGTCACCGTCTTTTGTTGAGGTGTATAAGCAAGCAGAACGTGCAGAACATGATGGGTTGAATTTAATTTGCGGAATGGCTTATCGCAGGGCACTGGAATTTTTAGTTAGAGATTATTGTGTTGATAAATTCCCTGAGAAAGTCAGTGAAATAGATACAAAATCTTTGTCTGAGAAAATCAGAAATTATATTACAGATGATTCAGATATTAAAACTTTAGCAGAAAAAGCAACATGGCTTGGTAATGACCAGACGCATGTAATCAATAAGCATCCTGATAGAGATGTTAGCGATATTAAGCAATTTATTCAGATGATTGTTGCGAAGATTAAAATAAAAATGGTTGTTGCAGATGCTGAAACTATAAAAAAGGGGTGATGTAATTGAATGAACCTAAATTGAGATTCAAAGCTGATGATGGAAGTCAGTTTCCAGATTGGGAAGAACATAAGATAAAAGAATTTGTGACTGAAAGCAATATTCTCGGTCATACTGGAAAAGAAGCAAAAAAATTGACAGTAAAACTTTGGGCTAAAGGTGTTGTTCCAAAAGAAAATGTTTTTTCTGGTAGTGAAAATACTCAGTATTATATTCGTCATTCAGGACAATTGATGTATGGAAAGTTAGATTTTTTAAATTGTGCATTTGGAATTGTACCGCCTGAATTGGATGGATATGAATCAACATTGGATGCTCCAGCATTTGATATGCATGATATTTCAGATAAATTTTTGTTGTGTTATGTTACTAGAAAAATATTTTATAAAAAGAATGGTGATATTGCTAATGGAAGTAGAAAAGCCAAAAGAATACATCCTGATGTTTTTGGCGAAATGTCTATTATGGTACCATCACTTCCAGAACAACAGAAAATTGCAGACTTCTTATCAACAATTGATACAGTGATTGAGAAGCAAAAGGAAACTGCATCTGCATATCCCGTTGTCACAGATGAGAGAGCGTCTAGTCGTTTTTCCATGTCCGACAGCGATGAAAACATCCCGTACGGTCGCAAGTTCGGGTCCGGTTTTCGAGGGACACGGTACGACGGCACCGTAGCTGACGATGTCAAAAACACGCCCATCATTCCAGATGATATGTACAGGCGAATCGCTTTGATCAATCTCGACATTCACCTCGATCGCGTTAAGATCGAACGGTTCCATTTTTGCCTGCCTTTCATGCACATCGCAAGCGCTTGCGAAAATCTATCGAGCGAACGAAGTGAGCGGATCATAGGCGTGCCTGCACGCCGCACAGATGGCATTTCGCTAAATCGTCCAGAAATTCTCCCCGTCATACGTCTCGTTTCGTAATCCTATGCTACAATAGTACCGCCTAAAGGAAAGGGAAACAAGGATGAAAAACAGCACGATCAATGGTGAGGAAATCACGGATGAGCTGCGCCGCAAAATTGCAAGCCGGCTTCGTGGGAAAGCGAAAATAGCGACCCCGGACACCGTGGATTCCCTGCTTATGGAAGCGGTTTACGGTGATGATGTCATGGCGGTCTATGCCAAGAGATATCTAACGGATATCGCGGACCTGATTGATCCATTTGGTTTCGATTCCGCAGCATCCACTGAGATGGGAGATTAAATGAGCAAGCTCAATATCGATATGATTCGCGAGATTAAAAACAATCATCCCGCGGTTCCGGATCCGTTTCTGAATGAAAGCAAACTCCTTGATGTCGAGGAGGACTGCAGGAAAGCATTTCTTTCTTCCCGAACCGGCAGACTCGGTGCCTTTGGCAGGGCTTTTCACAGTTTTATTGAGGCTCCGTCCGGCGATCTCGTCTCCACATATATCCTGGCAATCGATTCCGAGGACGAGCGCAAGGCGGATGTCCTGCTTCGGTTCTATACGGCTCCAGGAGAAAGGGCGGTTTTGCTATATCGCGATACGATCGCATTTGTGTCTGAGACGATGCCGGAGTCCGGCGATACGGTCACAGTCAAATCCTCACGTGAGCTCAGCAAGGATGTCATGTTGAACCATCGTTTCCAGATCGGGTAGATATGGCTATTGCAGTTTATTTGTTGGATGCGATGTTTAGCATCTACTTGGGTGTCTTAAGGGCAGTTTTCGTTATGCCGATGTGGCGGAAATTAGAGATCTCCAGCATCTCGCTTCTGTTTTTGTCTGTCTGCCTTTTCTTTTTTGAATTCAGGCGGCGAAAGAGTGAGGCACATGGATAGACCTAAAATCGACGGGATTGTCGACTACATCAAGGCTGCCTACCCGGACAGCTGGCGTGATTACGTCCTGTGCCGCGCTGGAACCGAAGAACCGATAGCGGTTATGTTTCCACATATGGGTCGAATATATTACGCGCCGACTTTGTCTATGTTCGAGAAGGCCGGTCCGCATGGTCGTCACTTTGGAGAATAAGATGTTTTTCAATCCGTTTCGCCTGGACCAGGCTGAGAACGAGAAAGTTCAAATGGACAGCCCAAAGAAAAAAGCGGTAGGAGAGAAGATCGTGATCGATGCCGAGGATCTTCTTTCTATCGCCCGCGAGCTTGAAAGTAGTTCGAATATCGTCCATATCAACGGCAAGGAATACACCGGTAAGAAGAGCTGGATTGCCAACCGTCTTCGTGAGATCGTCGCTTCCGCGCCGATCAATCGGTAGGGCTGCAGCTTGCGAGGCAGAATCTCAACTCCATTGTTTCTTTAGGCAATTTTAAGCAACGGGGAGTTGTATGAAACGACTGATATCTTCCAGAAACATCAAAGTCGTCCTTGCCATAGTATTGGCAATCACTTGCATAAATGGAATCGGGCTGAATCTTAACGATCATCCGATTCAGGTGCCGGATGGAACGTCTTCTTCGCAGTCAAAAACCACTTCGACATCAAGTATTCCGGATTACACCGGGCTTGCGTCAGTTGTCCTTTCAGATGGATCAGGTCTAGACATATCCGATCTTCCTTCGGAGACTGTGCTTTCAGAGCTGGACAGTCTTGGACGGTGCGGTACCGTCGAGATGGTCGTAACGCCGGACACGATGCCCGCGGAGGGTGAGCGACGGGGAAGTATCGGGATGGTGAAACCTTCCGGTTGGCATACGGTGCGCGATGACAGCCTTGACAGCAAATACCTTTATAACAGATGCCACCTCATCGCGTGGTGCCTTTCCGGTATGAATGCGGAGGAGCGGAATCTGATCACCGGTACGAGATATATGAACGTAGAGGGCATGTTGCCCTATGAGACGCAGGTCGCGAGCTACATCGAGCGCACGGGGAATAGCGTTCTCTACAAGGTGACCCCTGATTTCCGCGACAACGAGCTGATGGCTCGCGGCGTTCGCATCCAGGCGCAGTCAGTAGACAGTCAGGATGATGAGCTTTCATTCGATGTCTATTGCTATAACGTTCAGCCCGGATATGCCCTCGACTATCTGACCGGGGCGGCCTCTAAAGGCTAAACGGTAGGAAGGTAACTGCAAAGAAAGGAAAGCAGATGCAGAAATTCGTATGTTCGATTAGCCGCAAAGACCTACAGGGTCTTTCTGACCTGGCGATGCAGGTCTATAGGAACCCAGATGAGCTTCCATTCACATATTTTCGTCCGATTAGAGATCGTCTGTACTCTTGGGGGTTCGACGCCATCAAGGACGCACAGGCAGTGATGTATCTCGGACGTGGCGACTACGATTCATATCAAATTGCCCGTAATGACCTTGAAGACAGCGGTTGGCTTTCTCCTGAGATTGAGATCAACAGCCTCGATAAGATTCCGCTTGGAGAATATCTTCAAGCCGGGATTTCGAAGATGAAATCAACTGATTGGGCTTAACTGAATCGCGAAGACCTCAAGAAACTCGTCAATCTTTCCGTCTTTTCCAGAGGTGTTTGCAGTTTGATGGGGAAGTTCGTGGTAATGGGAGAGGGGATGGCATTCCGAGTCCAAAATTCGGTACTGTGGTATGATGGTGCTATCCTAACAGAAAGGCGAAATGCATGACGACCGGTATTACTTCAATCCTGAAAAATATTCTGAAATTCATAACGTTCATCGGCGCTGTCGTGGCGGCGGTCTTCCTCTTGCGGGCGTTTGTGATCGAACCGTTTGTCGTGCCGACGGGATCGATGGAATCGACGATTGAGGTGGGTGACTGCATACTTGCGCAGAAGATTACCCTTGAGACGGGAAGTGATTTGAAGCCAGGCGACATCGTCGTATTCAAGAATCCGAGGCCGAGGAACGGAGTTGACATCCTTGTCAAACGTGTCATCGCGACGTCCGGTCAGACCGTCGACCTGAAAGACGGCAAGGTTTATGTCGATGGCAGGCGCCTAGATGAATCCTATGCGATGGGGGAAAGCAAGCCACTGGATGCACATCTGTCATTAGCACCCGATTCCTATCCTTATACAATCCCCGACGGATGCATTTGGGTAATGGGAGACAACCGTGAGGATTCGGCAGATTCACGCTATTTCGGACCGGTGGAGGAGGATAGCGTGATCGGTATCGTATTCGCACGCTATTTTCCATTTGACAGAATCGGTTCTGTATCATAAGCCAGAGTCCTACGACACATGAAACGTGCCGTAGGACTTTTTTAATGCCCTCTAAGCTGAACCTAGGTTTTGAAGAATTCGGTTCCATCAAGTTTTCGCGTCTGTAGTATCTTCCTACTGTGGTATGATGGTATTGCATTAAAGGAAAGAGTTGATGATTTTGAAGCCAAAGGAGTCCGGATGACGCGTAAATACAGGTTGGAGCGGACGGCCTTCATCGGATGCCGGAACACCGCCTATATGGACGTAGACGATGCCGAGCCGTGTCCATTTTGCGGTAGCAGGCAGGTGACTATCTATCCCTACGGGCAGGGAACCACCTCGTATGTCGAGGGCGTACCTACGCTCTACCTTTCATCTGCCACCTGCAAATGTCGAGGTTGCACCGCCGAGATAGACGGTCCCCAGCGCAAATCGATTATCGAGGGCGAGGATGAATACAACGCCTGTATCGCAGCCCTCAAGACTTGGAATACACGCCATGCGGAATAAGGAGGCATAAATTGGGACAGCGTGAAGAGACGACAGAGGAGCTGTCCGAGCGCGTTTTGGCTCGGTTGCGCCGCGAGTATTCCCTGGTCTCGTCTGAGGTGTGGGTGGACGATGTCCATCGCGTCGATTTCGTCGGTTTCAGGCCCGCGCGGAACTCACCGTTCCCATCATCCATCGAGCGGGGTGAATTCGTCTTCGTCGAGGTCAAATCGTGTATGAATGACTTCAAGAGCGGACACGGCCTGACGTTCCGGGGCGATGCGAACTGGCTCGTCTGCCCGCCTGATCTCGCCCAGACGCTCTATGAGACCCGACAGCTCCCCAAGGATGCGGCAGTCTTCTGCCCGGACGCCCGCGGGCGTCTGCAGAAAAAATTCGACCTCGGGATCGGCTCGGGGAGCAGCCGGATTGCATCCGTCTCCGAGCTCCTGTTCCGAATGGTGAACCACAGTGCATACTCCTACCGTACATCGCGCGGGGTCTTTTCGAACGGCTATTGCCCGTGGTGCAGTCCGTACCGCGCCAAGCTCCTCAACGATATCGATGATGTCTGCGGGGACATGGATCTAATTGAAGGGATAGACCTCGCACTCGATGTCAGTGACCCGCATGGGGCGCATTTGACGATGTCTCACGATAACGATATCGACCGTGCATGGATTCCTATCAACTATTGCCCGATTTGCGGGCGAAATTTTCGGAAGGATAGATAAATGACCGTTATCCAGTATTGCCGCGAGAAGACCGAGGTGCGCGAACTCGTGATTATCCGTAGCGGCGGGTATGAGAGGTGCGTGGCCTATGTCGACTGCGAGGATTTATTTCGCCTACCTCCCGATTACACCCATGCTGACGTCATCGATTCCTCCTACGGCCATATCAAGGTTTTAGACCATCGAGGCGCATACGTAAGTGTTCCGTGTACCTATCTGGATATCAAATAGGGAAGTGCGCTGGGTTGATCAAGACGAGATCTGTCCACACATATGGTTTTGCTGGCAAAGGATTTGATACAGAAGGGAAGTTCTAGATGGCTTGTGAATATCGCGAAGCTGATCGGAGCAAACTCGAAGCTACATCATCGTACGCTGGCGCGACTGCCGATGAGATCTATATCATCGACCGTGCCGGCGGGTATAGCGGCCCCTGCTTTGAACATCTCATCGAGATATATATGGCAATCGGGAGAAAGGAACCCAAACCGATCACCTACTGTCCGTTCTGCGGGCGAAAGCTGTAGATGAATATGCTGGATGGAATGCAGATTGATTCCAAAGATCGACACGGGGCTGTCGATACATATGACATCGACCCGAGAACCCTGCTTACGTCGGACAGGGCGAGGCGGTCCGCGGCAAACCGTTTGCTGGAAGTCTATGGCTACTCGAATGAGATCGGCGAGGCGGATCTTCATGATTTCCTGGCCGCTGTACTGTTTGGACCCGGAATCAAGATTAGTGGTAATAGACCGATTATCGGTAGGTTGTTTGAGCTGATAAACCGCCCGGTTTGTGTTGTTAGGACACTTGAGACCGATGAAGGGGAAATCGTTCCCGTATGTTCCAATTGCGGCGAACCGATTTCCCTAACCGATTCCTTCTGCCCGCATTGCTCTGCGGAAGTAGTCGGCAATGAGTTCGATTGCTGAGTCACGTCACCACTTCTAGGTTGCAATCCGGCTGGAATATGCTGACAGGCTTCGTCTCAACTACGGAAGCCATGTGGCGTTCGGTTTAGAGCATGGCATTAAAGGATGCGGCTTGCAGACGGCGAGTTCGAATAGGAAAGGAAATCAACTGATGATTCCACTGACGACAAGGGATGCTGCCGATTGGAGCATGATCTGTGCGTACCTTCGACTTGATGATGAGGGAAGAAAACGCGTCATCGAAGAGATTGAATATCAGACATCGAGAATGATGAAAGAGCGTGAAGAGGAAAGACGTGCATGGCTTTCTAAAGATATTTAGGGCGGAAAAATGGCCCGGTATCCGATAAGGAGCCGGGTCATTTTTCCGCCCTGGTAAGTAGCACCGTTGTATTGTGGTATCATCGTATCAGCAAATGCAAAAAAGGAGGAACGAATGGGCTTAAATGGGCTTTCGAAAGAATATATCCTGATGTCAATCAAGCCGCATTATGCCGACCTGATATATACCGAAAGGAAGCGCTTCGAATACCGCAAGAGGGCTCCAAAGCTGGTTGACTTACCGATCCTCCTGTATGAGACGGCACCGGTCCAGAAGGTGACGGGCATTATCACCGATTGGTCGATACTCCAGGCTTCTCCGGAAGCCGTGTGGACGTGTTCGAAGACCCACGGCGGCTTGACGGCTGACAGGTTCTTTGGATATTACGAAGGGTGCGACAGGGCCGTTGCTATCCGTATCCACTCAGTTGTCTCATTCAGGGATTCGCTTGATTTGGGGGTCTTGAATCCTGAATTGAAGCGACCGCCCCAATCGTTTTGCTATGTACGATCCGAACTTGACTTGCCGATGAAAGGATGAGCTATGGTTTCCGATAACGATCTTCGCGTATCAGACCGAGGATTTCAGAAAGAACAGGCACGAGAGAAAAGGGTCTGCAGCCTGTGTGCACACTGCATTCAGAATCCCCATGTTCGCGACAAGCGTCATAGACCGGAGGACGCCCAGGTTCAATATCTGTGCGTCAGGCGCGGAGAGGAACTTGCCTTCGAAACCGGTCATGGCAATACATGCAGCTATTGGAAGGAACGTCCATGAGCGATATCGACATCTACGCAGGGCTTGGTGGCGGCAAGAAGCGTGTCCGTCGCGATGACGGGAAGATCTTCGAGAGTATCGCTGCGGCGAGCATGTCTGCCTACGGATATGCGGGGAGTGGGATAAAACGGGCGATTGCCACTGGACGCAAGGCGAAAGGGCATCATTGGTACTGGGCGGATGAAATTTCAGAAGATTCTCAGAAGTAGTACTCTGGTATCGTGGTATACTGATACACGTCAAGAAAACAGGGCGTTACTAAACGAAATTGGCTGTCATCCGCTATAGTTGACAGCACGTTTCGCAGAAAGGACAAAGGATTCATGTACGAGAAGAAGCACGCACTGCCAAGCAAAAAGATTCACGCCCCGAAGGGGATCGCGCGTCTGACTGTCACCGCGGCGACCATGGCCGCCATGACCGGATCGAGCCTCATCTCACCGTTCACGGCATTCGCCCAGACCGGTGACGGGGGCACGCAGCACCCCGCCGTGATGTCGCCGATCGCCGCCCACGCCGGCGCGGCATCCGGTACCGGCGTGAAATCCGTCGCACAGACCATCGCGGACCTGCAGAAGGCAGTCGACGAGGCGAAGGCGAAGGAGGACGCCGCCAAGGCATCCTACGATGAGGCCGCCGGTCCCTACAACGAGGCGGCTTCCGCCCGCGACCAGGCCAAGGCATCCTACGATTCGGCAGTCAGCGCCGGCACGGCAGCCAACCGAGCGGCAATGGACGAGTACGCCCGTCAGGTCGCGGAGGGCAAGGACGCCGCCGATGCCGCCGGCAAGGACCTCGAGCAGGCGAAGGTGGGTCTCGCAGACGCCAAGGCGGATGCGTCCGAGAAGGACGAAGCGTACCAGTCCGCCCTCAAGGCGGCTCAGGATGCCAAGGATGCCCTCGATAAGGCCAAGGCAGATGCCGTAAGCGCCACCCCGGAGGCAATCAGTGCCGCCGAACAGGCCGTGCGCGACGCCCAGGCTGCCGTGGAAAGGGCACAGGCCGAACTGGACAACGCCAACGCGACGCTTGCCGATGCCCAGTCCAAGCTGGTTGTGACCCAGTCTGCAAAGGATTCCGCCGATGCCGTCCTTGTCGCAGCCAAGCAGAACAAGGACGCGGCGGATGCGAAGGCCGCAGCAGCCAGCGCCGCCTATGAGCAGGCGAAAGCCGACCTCGCCGCAGCGGAGGCAGGCGCCAGCGGTCCGGAGTACGATGCGGCAAAACAGAAGGTCGCGGACGCAGAGGCAGCCCTCGCTGCCGCACGAGCGGTGCAGTCCCAGTGCGAGTCCGAGCTCGAGCAGGCGCAGTCCGCTGCGGCAACGGCACAGACCGAGCTAAATGATGCCCAGGCATCCCTCTCCGCGAAGCAGCAGGCCGCGACCGATGCCGAATCCGGCGTGAACGCCGCCCAGTCCGCACTCGATGCCGCGAACGCCGACCTCGATGCGGCCAAGCAGGCGAACGCCGATGCCATCGCCAAGCTGGATGCCGCGAAGCAGGCTGTCAAGGACGCCGAGTCCGCCAAGGCAGCCGCCGACGAAGAGCTTGCGAACGCCAAGACCGCAAAGGATACCGCTGACGCGGCCGTGACCGCCGCCCAGCAGAAGGTCGACGAGGCACAGGCGAAACTCGACTCCGCCGACGCACAACTCAAGCAGGGAGCCATCGGCTTCTTCAAGGCCATGGGTGCCGATTCAGCCATCGAGATCATCCAGAACTGTACACACAAGGACTACACCGAGGTCGGAAACAGCCTCGATGCGACCAGTCTCGACAACATGCTCGCGGCAATCCCGTACATGAAGTCCATCAACGAGTATCGCAAGTCCGTCGGTCTCTCCGAACTCCAGGTCACCTATAAGCTCATTGCAGCGGCGATAGCCAACGCAAACTATTCCGATGTCAAGTTTGGACATTCCATGCAGTTCGATACGACCGAAAACCTCGCATGGAATTATGGAACCGATCCGAAACCGCAGTGGGTTGACCAAGAAAAGGCTTTCTTCGATCAGGCGGTTCAGGAGCTCTATGGCGTTACCGGTCTAACCGGTAAGGATGCCGTAGATTTCTACAAGACGCATAGCGGGATTGAATCCTATGTCAACCAGCATTTTAAGGTTGCCGGATATCCCGCAACTGTCGGTCACTACCTGCATGTCATCAGCTCCGAAATCGGCTATATGGGCATGGCAGTCTGCAGCAAGGGAACCTTGAACGGCTGGCAGACCGACAGCCTCGATACCGCAAACCTTGGTTGGGCAGGTTCAGGCTGGAACATGAACCCCATCTCTGTCGACGAGTACGAGCAGAATCTGACCTCCTATATCAACGGTCTTAAGAACGCCAAGAGCGCACTCGACGCAGCCAAGGCCGACCTCGCATCCAAGCAGCAGGCAGCCGCCGGCGCCGCCGCAACCGTCCAGCAGAAGCAGGACGCAGCGGATTCCGCGCAGGACGATGTCGATGCCGCGAAGCAAGGTGTCGACGAGGCGCAGGAGACCGTAAACGCGACAGGGCTCAATATCGCCGCCAAGCAGCAGGGCGTCACGGATGCCCAGGCCGAGCTGAATGCGGCGAAATCGAACCTCGATGCCGCCAACGCGGCAGTCGATACGGCAAAATCGACCGTCCAGCAGAAGCAGGTCGCCTTTAATGCCGCCAACGCAGCCGTAACGACCGCACAGTCCAAGCTGGACTCCGCCAAGGCGGACACCGCATCCAAGCAGCAGAGCGTTGCCGATGCGAACGCCGATCTCGCGAAGTTCTTCCAGGACGTCGCCGACGCCAAGAAGGCGCTCGATACAGCAAAGAGCGTCCATAACTCGGCGGTAGCCGATCAGACCGAGAAAGCGACCGTCCTCGCCGCCGCCGAGCAAAAGGCGGACGCCACCGCACGCGCCCTCGCGGATGCCCAGCGTGCCGTCGATGCCGCAAAGACCGACACCGGCGTTGCCGCCGACAGGCTTACCGGCTCCAAGACCGATCTCGATGACGCACAGTCGAACCTTGACATCCTCACCGGTCTTGCCGCGAAGCTCGCAGAGGCACAGCAGCGCGAGCAGGATGCAGTAAAGGCCGTCAATGACACCAAGGTCGCCCTCGATGCCGCGAAGGCGGATACCATCGCCGCCGAGTCCCTGGTCTCCGCCGCCGAACAGGCGAAGGCGCAGGCAGACGCCAAGCTGTCGAAGCTGAACTCCATCGATGCCGGCGCGGCGATCGCTTCCGGCCATGATGTGAACGCGGATGGCGCCCTCAACGCGCTTTTCGCCGCAGCAGTCGAGGCACGTGCCAAGGTCGCGCCCGCCAAGGCCATCTTGGACGAGAAGCGGGCCGCGGTGGACGAGCTCCAGCCCGGCTACGATGCGGCACTCGCCGCCTACGAGTCGGCGAAGTCCGACCGCATCGCAGCGGAGCAGAAGCTTTCCGATGAGATTACACGACAGGAGGCAGAGGAGGCAGCAAAGCAGCAGGCGGCATACACCCCGAAGCACCTCGCCGGCACGGATACCGCCCAGCCCGGCAGCCTCGCCCAGACCGGTGACCGCGCGGGACTCATCGGCGAGACGTTCGTCATCGGCGGTACCGTCCTCGTGGCAGCCGGCGTCTTCCTCGATCAAAAGAAGCGCCGCGAGCAGATGTAGTGCAAATCGCATAACGACTCGGAAAAGGGGAGTTCCACAAAAAGGAACTCCCCTTTTTTCGTCTCGCCAGCCACGGTTTGCGTCTTAACCGTCCATTTCCCAGCTTCCGCAGCGCCCTTAAAATCATACGGTTTACCTGCGTCGTTGGGACAATTGACGATGATTCATTGGGACGATTGACGGTAATCTGTGGTTACGATTTTCCATTTTCCGCAGAGGCACGAATGTGCCCATTGACACTCCCTGTAGTTGAAACCATGGTTTAACGACGGTTCGGTAAAACTAGATAACTGTTTTTTGGAGTCTCTAAAAGAGGCTCCCTTTTTACGTCTTGCCTGCATTCCGCTCCGCGAATCGTTCCATTCGCGCATGTCAAATCGAAACACCCCCTGTCTATTCAATAATCGATATATTCGGAAGAATTCTATCGATTGAAAGGTATGGGGTAATGGGAAAGCGGGAGAGAAAGTTCTCGAGGTTCATAGGACGCTGGATCACCGAGCAAGGTGCCGGTACCGTCGAGTACGTCATCGTCGTCCTCGTGGCGATCGTGATCGGCAGCGGGCTTCTTGCCTTCGGCAACCAGGTCTCCGGGCAGGTTACGAAGACCGGCATCAGCATCTCGAGCTGGTTCTCCAAGGCAAACGGCACCGGTGGGACCGGAGGCGGAAATGCCGGCGGTGGAGGCGGCGGGACCGATAGCCGGATCGATGAGCTGAAGGAAAAGGACCCCGCCGACTGGACGATCGACGACCAGAAGGCCGTGGCCGAGGATATCGGAAAAAAGGGCAACTCGAGTGAACTCTATTCCAAGGCGAAGAACGCCATGGACGCGGGCACTGAGTGGTCGATAACGCTCACAGACGGCAAGGCCATGACCTACCGCATCATCGGCATCAACCATGATAATTTGGCTGACGGTAGTGGCAAGGCGGGACTCACGTTCGAGGCAACCAACGACGCCATGGGCATGCAGACCATGAACGCCACCAATACCGGCGGATGGGAGAAGTCCAAGCTTCGCGGACGCCTCAACTCCGGCGACCTGTGGACTCAGCTGCCCGTCGACCTCCAGGTGAGGATCAAGTCCGTAGAGAAGATGACCGACAACAAGGACGGCGGCAACGCCGGTACCGCAACGACCACGACCGACAAGGTATTCCCCCTCAGCTCGACCGAGGTCTACGGAGACCCCCAGTCAGACGGTACCCAGTACGAGTATTACGCCTCCAAGGGCGTGACGCGGCCGAGCTATTCCGGAGCTTCGTTGGGCTTCCGTCACTGGACTCGTTCCGTGCCCCCAAGCGGCTCCACGAGCTTCTGTTGTGTCGGCAGCAACGGTGCCTGGGGCACCAACAACGCGAGGAACCCCACCTACGTATTCCCCGCTTTCTGCTTCTAATCATCCCTGTTTCCTTTCAGCCACGCCCAAAAAGCGGGGCTTTTTCACATCAAAGCGCGTGGTATTGTGGTATAACCCTACTACATCAAAAAGACCGACGTACAAAAGGGGAAAGTGATACCGATGTTCGAGTATGAGCAGGAGACCTACGGCAGCAAGGGCCGTGAGAGGATCCGTGCGGCGGCGATGGCCCACACGGGAAAGAAGGGGAAGGTCCTTCTTCCTCCGACGCGCCGCCAGAAGGCTGAAGGTCTCGATAAGATTGAGGTTGATGTCTGCTTTGAGTCGGCGAGCAGTAATTTTCTGGTCTGTTCGACGTTGCCGACGCGTAGGAACAAGCAGCATCGCATCACCGTGACGTATGCGCAGATCGCCAGTGGGGAAGTGGAAGTGAAATGGTAATCGATGAGACTGAGCTGGAGGGTCTGACCGAGGACCAGCGGGACGCCTACATTGCCCTGAAGGAGGGGCGTAACGTCTTCCTTTCCGGAAACGCCGGCACGGGCAAGAGCTATGTGCTCAACCGGTTCATCGATGACCTTGAGGCCCGTAGCGTTCCCTACACGGCGATGGCGCCGACGGGTATCGCGGCGCTCAACATGCACAATGGCTCGACCATCCACCGTACTCTTCAGGTGAGCGCCGGTGTATGCAACCCGTCCGAGAAGATTCGTCCCCGCAAGGTCCTGACGGTCGCGGAGGTCATCATCATCGATGAGATCTCGATGTGCCGCATCGACCTTTTCGATTACGTCATGCGCATGATCTCTGATGCCCAGGTCTCGTCCGGTCGAAAGCAGGTCGTGCTCGTCGGTGATTTCTTCCAGCTTCCCCCGGTCATCACGGAAGATGACCGTGCGATCCTCATGAAGCTGTACCCCGGCAATTTCGAGGGTTGGGCGTTTGAATCCGATTACTGGGATGGGTTCGACTTCGAGCCGCACATCCTGAAGAAGGTCGTGCGCCAGGACGATCCGGAGTACATCGGGAACCTGAATCTCGCGCGTAACGGCGACGAGTCATGCATCCCGTATTTCAACGAGCATTCCGTATCGGATCGCAAATACGCGCCCAAGGATGCCCTGTTCCTATGCTCGAACAACAGGCTTGCATCGAATATCAATACGGAGAGCGTGTCGGAGCTGAGCGGGAAGAAATACACCTATCAGGCCAGCGCGACGGGAAAGGTGAACAAGGGAGATCGCGCGGCCGACGATAAGATCACCCTATGCGCCGGTGCCCGCGTCATGTCTCTCGTCAACGATCCCGAGGGTAAATATGTCAACGGCTCGCAGGGCACGGTCGTGAAATGCACCAAGACAAGCGTGACGGTCGCCTTTGATGCCAATCCTGACGAGCCGGTGAAGATTGAGGCTCACACGTGGAAGATCCTCAAATCGGTTGTCGAGGAGTTCGTCGACCCGAAGGGCAAAACGAAAAACAAGGTGACTTCCGACACGGTAGGCGAGTTCACGCAGATCCCCCTCAAGCTTGCTTACGCCATCACCATCCATAAGTCCCAGGGTCTTACCTTCGATCGCTGCACCGTCCACACGAAAACCTTCGCCGCCGGGCAGCTCTACGTTGGTCTGTCCCGTTGCTCCAACATCGAGGGGCTTACCATCTTCCCGAAGATGGAGAAGAACCGACTCCATGCGAGTCGCGAAGTCATTGACTTCTATGCGCGTATGGAGAAGAAGGCGAGTGAGGGCACAGTCCAACTGGAGTGCCCACAGCGGTTCAGCGAGCAGGTCAAGGCCTACATCGCCGACCTTCTGGAGAAGGAGAAGGCTGCCGAGAAGCAGGCCGCATCCGTCAGCTCAGCTGCCGGGGAGGCTCTTCCATGGGAGCGCGAAGACGCACCCGGCAGGGACTATCAATCCACGTGGAATCAGTTTTAGGGAAAGGTATTTCAATGCAAATCGAGACTGTCGCAAAAGAGGGGTTCCTGCCCGTCCGTGTTCACCCGACGGACGCCGGCGCCGATCTACGCGCTGATATTCCGGAGCCGGTGACGCTCCAGCCGCGCGAATCGACCTTTTTCAATACCGGAATCGAGGTCGCCATTCCTGAGGGCTATTTCGGTGCGTTGGCGATCCGTTCCAGCCTTGCCTGCAAGCACGGTCTGATGCTTGCGAACTCGCTTGGAATTATCGATTCGTGCTATCGGGGTCCCGTAAAGGCGAAGTTGGTGAACATCGGAAGGCGCCCCTACACGATCAACCCCGGGGATCGTATTGCTCAATTGCTCATTATCCCATGCGTCCATGCAACGTTTATCCAAGTTGATGAACTTCCTGAAAGCGATCGCGGGACAGGTGGGTTCGGCAGTACGGGTGCCCAGTAGGCAAATGGTTGAAATGACGGGCTTCTTTCAAGGAGCCCGTTTTGCTTGGCGAGAGGTGGATTAGGTATATGGTGTTGGACCGAGTGCATACCGAGAAATCGGGCAGTGGGGATAGCACACGCCCGTTGCGCATGCTTTCATACATCACTGCGGCAATGGTCTCGATTTTCATTGCGTGGTTTACGGGATATATCCGTGTAGACGGGACGTTGGACACGGACGGCTGGTTCCTGTTGGCAACGGGACGTGAGATTGTGCACAACGGGATTCCCTTCGAGAACCCGTGGTCGCTGGATTCCGGGCAGGGCATTATTGTCCAGCAATGGCTGCACGATGTATGGCTTTATGGCTGGTATTCCCTTGCGGGCTATACCGGCGTCGCCACATCGGTGGTGGTTCCGCTGGCGATAGCGGCCATCGCCTATTATTTTTTAATTGAAAGGCTGACGAGAGGTTGCCGACACCAAGGGATTACCTGGTTGCTGTATGCGGTCGGTTTCTTTCATATGTTTACCTACATCTCGATACGGCCTACCTTGTGGTCTGCCGGTTGCCTGTTCGTGACGTTGAATATCCTCTTTGCATGGCACGAGGACGGTAACGTTCGGGCACTTTGGCTTCTTCCGGCAGTCACCTTGCTTCAGGTGAATCTTCAGGCGGCGATGTGGCCCCTATGTTTGGCGGCGTGCCTGTCTTTCCTTTTACCGGAAATAGGGGAACTGCATATCAAGACGTTTAAGACCGACATGGTCGCCTGGTACACCTATCGAATTCCTCTATTGAGGGCGTGTCTCTTGATGTGCATCGCCTCACTTTTCAATCCCTACGGATTCGGCGGGGCGATCTACACAGTGCTCTCTATGGGAGCCGCGTCCTACGGCAATGTCATTAGCGAGATGCGTCCATTTATCTCAACTCCGAATGATTCCTATGGCATCGTCTGCACGATGGCGTGTATCGTCATTCCCGTTGCCATCGCAATCATTAAAGGAAAGGTTCCGAACACCGGCGTGCTTGCATTTTGGATTGCGGCGGTGGTGATGGGCGTTCTGAAAATCCGGTGCTTTTGGATTGCCTGGACGGTTTCTTTTGTTGTTTGTGCCTATCTGTGCGGCATCGGCAGAACCGGCATCGAACGGGAGGAAGAGGACAGCGCGATACGGCTGATGCCCGTCCTGTTTATAGGAGTGCTGTTGGCGACCTCGGTTTTAAACGCCTCGGAAGCGGCCAGTTCTTCGGATGGCACGACGGCGTCTGGGTGGTCGGCATTCGATCAAGAAACGGCACCGATTGTCGATGCCCTGAAGGGTACGGATGCACGCATTTTCTCCAGCGACGATACCTTGATGAATTATTTTGAGTGGGAAGACATAAAGGTAAGCTACGATATGCGACCCGAAATCTGGGCTAAGGCAATTGCCGGCGAGCGTACCCATGATGATTACAAGCGCTATGTCGATGTCGTGAATGCAAAAAGCTTCAAGACGCTTAATGACGGATATTGGGATGTGGCTATCATTCGAAAGGATGAGCAGCGACTATTTGAAAAAGAAGTTAGGGGAAGCGAGAAGATTGTAAGTACTTCCCGGTATTGCCTATACAGTCTGAAATGAGATCTGGGTTTGATTGCATTATATGGTAGTACCGTGGTATGATTGATTTTGTAAATCATACATAATGCAAAAGGGAGGTAGGGAAATATGATCTGGTTTACTAGCGATACCCATTTCGGGCATGAGAACGTGCTGAAGTTCACCGACCGCCCGTGGGAGACGATTTGGCAGATGAACGACGCCATCGTCGACAGCATCAACGGCAGGGTTGCCGTGGACGACGAGCTCTACATCCTGGGGGATTTCTCATTCAAGATGACCGCCCAGGACGCCTATGCCCTGCGCAAGCGGATCGCCTGCAGGCGCATCCACCTCATCCCGGGAAACCACGACAAGGACTGGACCCAGCCGGCGGTCGCTGGCGCCTTCACCGTGGAGCCGCCGATCTGCGTGCTCAAGATCGACGGGCAGAAGATCGTCCTGAGCCATTACCCCATGGCCGACTGGCAGGGTATGGGCCATGGATCGTGGCACCTCCACGGACACATCCACAGCGGCGGCGGCGCGTACAACGAGTTCAACCGCAAGCAGGGCCTTCTGCGCTACGACGTCGGTTGCGATGCCAACGGGCACTCCCCGGTGAGCCTCGACGAGCTGAGGGAATGGTTCGCCGGAGTCGACGAGCCGTGCGACCGGGTGAAATGGCCCTGGTGGGTCAACGAGACCGGCGACAGGCAGGTCGAGCGCGAGCTGGCGGCGTACAAGCGGAAAGAGCAATCGTAATAGACAGAAAGAAGCCCCGGTAGACAACCGGGGCTTTGTCAAAGGATTCCGCTGCGCGGGTTACACCATGTAATGTGAGGGGGTATTTGCGATAAACCAAATTCCGCAGCGGTGAAAAAATGTCTGTACAGAATGCCAGACCCATTACAGATCGGAATGAAAAAGAGAAGAAATTTACCGATCTCGCAAACAAACACGATCTGGATAAGAGATATGCAAAGAATTGCCGTAACTCTTTTCTAATTGTGTACTTTTAGGGGTATCGACAGAGTGATTCGCAAGCGCTTGCGAATTTAGAGAGGAGGAGAGCGGTGGCGACCGTAAAGGAAAGTGATCTCGATTGTCTGTTGAAATTGATGGTCAAGATCAAACTGATTGAACGGCATGGTGGTGACGCGGGTGCGGAACGGCGGTGGCTTCGCTACCAAATCGTTGAAAGCTGCCAGGCGAATTGCTGCACGAGAGACGAGTTGATGAAACAGGTTCGGGATACATATGACATGCGTTACCCGGATGGACTTTTTGTCAGCCGCACAACCCAATAGGTACACGAAAACAAGCCTTAAAGTTTTTCAGCAAGAATCGGATCAAGTTTGTTCTTGATACAGGTGATTGACAGATCGTATTTACCGTTCAGATGCGAAACAACAGGCAGCGATATCAGATGTGGAACTTTCACTCCGCCGATGCATGCGGCCTGTAGTTTCTGAAAACGGTTTCGGATTCAACCATTAGACACCATTCCTTTAATCCTGGTCTTCTGATTACATCTTGTTTTCGAACGCCTTGATGAACTTTTCGATGTCATCAGGTGAGACAGACGAATCGACATGAGCGTTCCGGGGCGGTGAGGAGTGCCCGAAGAAAAGCACCTTGAGGCCGTGGAAGACTGCCATGATCCCACGGATGATGAGCATGATGATGCAGCCGACGAGCCCGAGCACACAGCAGATCAAATCGAAGATCGCACCGACGAAGCCCGGACCGTACCGAACGATGAAGATCAAGATCCTTAAGATCAGAGTGAGAATCGGCGGACCGAGTATAAAAAGTAAAAGCCATTCCATTTGAATTCCTCCAATACAATTAAGTCTAGTTCTATACACTTATATTATAGCACTTTGGTATTAGAAAAGAAAGTCAACCAGAAATTCAAAGATCATACAGAAAGGAATAGGCGGCCTACGCGAAACCGCGCAAGCCGCCTATTCCCTGTGCTGCAAAACGTTCTGGATAGGGAAGGAACGTAGAATAAATTATAGCACTCTTCTACAGGAGAGGTGTGCCTAGTCGTCTTGCTCGCTGACCTGATCGTTGCGCAATTGGTCGCGTTTCATGGTCTCAAGGACGGTCGGAGGCAGGCCCATCCAGCCGGCAATGATCTCATCGGGCAGCTCCGGATTGGCATTCTTGATGAATTGGCTGATCTTGCAGGCACGCTCCGTGATTGACGCGCTGCGTCCGTTACTGAAATACAGCAGGGATTATCGAACTGGTTTATATTGTGTTACAAAGTGTTGTAAAGCCCGGAATTACAGGCTTTTTTAAAATTGACTTACATATAAAGTGTTATATTTATTTATCCTGATTTGACCGAAATTTGCCCCGAGATTCTTTGTTTGGATTTGTTTGAAAATAGTTTGATAAAAATAAAATAGAATGAAATATTTGAAATAAACATAAAAAAATATAGACAAAATAGGGAATAAGATATAATATTAAAGTAAATATATAATCTAAGGAGGAAGGATATTTATGAGAAAAATTTTTAAACGATTTGCTTCACTTTTGACAATCTTTATATTGACTATTATGTCAATAGTTCCTGTCCATGCATCGGAGAATACTTCTGTTGTAAATGTTACGGATGATTTGGCGATACAGATGGCAGAACGTTTTGCAAAGGGAATAGGAGAAAATAGCAATATTGTTGCTAATAATCCGAGAAAATTTTATGATACAACAGGTCAAGCTATTGGATATATTGTAAATTACAATTTAGAAAACAAACCATATGGATATGTAGTTTTTGATACTACGTGTGAATCTTTGATATCAGAATACTCATTTGGTAATAATTCAGCAAATCCATATGAGGTGATTTATCAAAGTGAAGCAAATGTATTTAGTGAAAAAGCAAATACCTCTGAAATATATAAAATAGCTCCGTTTGAATATGGTATTGTTGATAATTTGGGAAAGATTAGAACGAATTATGGTGAAACATTAGAAAAAACAGTACTGTCCTTGAATGAGAGTAGGGGAAAAGACCCAGCTACTTGGGATGAGGTTTTGCTAGATATTGATGAAGTTTATGAAAACTACACGCTTGTTTCAACAAATCATCTTCAAGAATTTATTTCCTTTAATGAGCCGTATATAGAAAGTGTAACAGGACATTATGCATGTGCAGTTAGTGCATTATTAGCATGTGGTGCATATTATAATGCTGTTGATTATACAGATATTGCAGGTGATTATATGGATATTTGGGATTCAACAGGAACGACAGTTTCATCGGAGAGTGGAGGAATAACATATGGTTCAACAACTATTGGCAATATTGGACCTGGATTTGTGGACTTTTGTGCTGGAAAGAATGTTTCTGTAACACAAAATACTGACTATAGTCCCAATTATAATTTTTTCACTAATTGCATTGATAGAGGAGATATAGCAGTTGTCCATTGTGGTATAATTAGCAGTGATACTGGAGAACGTGCGGGGCATTCAATGGCAGCAGAGGGATATGCAACTTTGCGAGCATATAATTCTGGAAATACAGTACATACATTGATGGTATTTGATGGATGGGGGGATACAGTACGTTATTTGAATTTTGATTTTGATAGTTGGACAGACATATCGGGGACTACATTTAATGGATAAGAAACGATTGATTTTGTTAATCATACTTTTGCTTGCAATAGTATTAATTGTGCTTGGCGTAAAAGGAAATGTTTTTAAGGAGAATCGTCAAAATATGGAGTTGCGTTCTAGTGGAGATGATAATTCTCATTGGTTTCATTTGAGTGGGGTTGTTGTAGAGAAAACTTTTGATACACTTTTAATAGAACTAAATGAGAAGGAAGAAAGTAGTCTATTTTTTGATACGACAAAAGTTAGTTTAGATTGTACTAAGTGTAAAGGTGATCTAGAACAAGTATCAGAAGGAAATGTTATTAAATTTTATTTTTTTAAGTATAATATTGATGGTGAAACGGTAAAAATTGAAAGAATAGTAAGATAAAAGTATAAGTAAGAGTTCTGCTATCAGAACATTATTATTAGTGAGGTAAAGGAACAAGGCGAAGCCGAGACGCCGTAGGGCAGTCCTTTACGGAACGGACACAGCCAATACCATCATGATACATAAGAGGACTTGAAAGGTCACAAACCTTGCAAGTCCTCTTGTTTATCTTATGGGTTACTTCTGTCGGATTGCATTTTCCAATAGACCGCTTCTTTCGTGGCTTCTCGGAAAAAGCTATCCTGTCTGGTATATGACAGATGTTCATTCTGGATATAAGCGTCTGATTCGCAATCATATTCGTAAGGGATTACCTGTGCTGTTCCCTGTTTTTCATCAATTCCATAGATAATTACTTTGGAATCTCTCAATGCCAGTCCGAGTGTCAGAAAGCCGGAAGTGAAATAATTGTTGTTGTGTGGAGCGGTTATGCTTTTCAGTGCATGAAAGAAGTCTGCTACTTCCTCAGTCTGTCCATTCTCAAAAGCCGGAATGATATGTAAGGTGTTGTTTGCCTTATCTGCATATGCCCGGCAGACCAGAACGGAAGAATCCGCTTTTTGTATGATACCGTCAAAATAATCGCCGGAGTATGCAGTTGGCTGATAGAAAATGGCGGTTTCTTTTGTTGTAAGGTTATGATAAGTCAGAAAGCCGTTTACAAGCCGGACAATCTCGATATCATCCCCGTAGGTAAATCCGTTCTGCTCTAAAAGAGAATAGAAAGTTCTGGTAAATTCTTCCGGCAGTTCAATCCCCAGTTTTTCTGTGATAAGCATATCTACATATTCTTTAAATGAACCATACAGAAGTTCATTCAGCGTCATATTGCCCAACGTGGCAATCTGCTTCAAGCGTTTCTCATTGGGAAGATTCACACCCTTTTCCCAACTGTTTACAGAGCCTTTCGGGGCATTATCTATGATTTCCCCAAACTTCTGCATACTGTAACCGTATTTCTTGCGTATCTGTAAAATTCGTTTTCCTACTGCTTCTTTATTCACAAACATATGCACACCTCGTTTCTGTTTTCATCATAACACAAGATAAGGATAAATGTAAGGGTAAAATTATAATAAGTTATAAAAAGATATAGTTAAGCGTTTGAAATACAAAAATAAAAAGTAAGGGAAAAAGTAAAATAATTGTTGACAAGAAGAAAAAACAGGTCTATGATGAGGTTAAGAGGTAAGGAGAAAAGTAATGAAATAAATATAGACGTGGATATGAAAAGGACTTGTCACACTTACAGACACTCATTCACCATGATTTCAAAAAAGGAGAAATGTAGCATGCAGATTACATTGACAAAAGAACAGGTCAGAGAAGCGTTCGGGGAACTCCGTTACATGGGAGCAGACTAATGAAAATTTCAGAACCCCCCTATACTAACAGGGGGGTAACTCGTCAGAAAGAAGATTTGACAGCACTGATTGACTGGTGTCAGATTACTGTCAAAGGTGTAGACGTGTTCATAATCATAGAAGATATCTTGCGGATTCCACTGAGTTTTATGGAACTGCATGGTAAGGAAAAAGGAATTGCTGGACACGAACTGATAGCAAGATTTGACAATATCAAGATTCTGAAACCGACAGGAAATGCACAGTATGAGGGATTTCAGATTCTTATGAGTGGTTCGGGGTGCAGGAATTATGAAAATTTCCTTATGATGAATAAGGAAACATGGTTTGATTTTCTGGAAAGAGTTTGCAGATACCCGGTGAATTTTCCGAGGATAGACTTGGCAATCGACGATACAAAGCCTTATCTGTCTATCCCGGAATTGATTCGTCTGAAAAACGAGGGGCTGATATCTAGTCAGTTGCGTGATACAGCAGAGAATCGTTCTGATAGACTGAAAGAGGATGAAATAGAAGCGCAGGGAAAAACACTATATCTCGGCAGTAAACACAGTGATTTTCGGATTACATTCTATGAAAAGGGATATGAACAGGCAGAAAAGTTCGGAAAAGAACTCAACCCGGACTGGAACAGATATGAACTTCGATTCCGGCACAAAAAAGCGGTCAGATTAGTAGAAGAACTTCTGAAAGACAGGGATGTGGCACGGATTGCGTTGTCTGTATTAAACGAGAAAGTGCGGTTTTTACAGAAGCCGGAAAACAGCACGGTTACAAGAAAACGGCTTTATCCTACTTATCCCCCGTGGGAAGAACTCATGCAGGATGTAGGGAAGATAAAGTTGACCATGAATCCAGAGAAAAAGACACTGGAACGAACATGGCAGTGGCTGAACGTAGCAGTTTCGCCCTCTTTAAAGCTAATGGATAAAATCGGAAAACTGGATAACAGAGATTATATCCGCCAGCTAATAGAACGGGGGCAGATGAACGAAGAACAACAACGCATATATGAGGACTATAAAAAATCTTTCCTTTTGAGGGAAGAAGAAAGGAGAATCTTTGACAGAACATACACAGAAAACGATACAGACAAAGAAAGCCCTTACAGTGAATGAAGCGTCAGAGTATACGGGAATTGGAAGAAATAATCTGCGAAAGCTGATTACATGGCAGAAGATTCCGGTCATAAGGATTGGAAATAAGATTCTTATACGCTCTGAGGTTTTAGACCAGTTTTTGAAGAAAAACGAAGGGCATAATCTGAAAAATAAATATGAAGTAATTGCAGTATAAACACAAATAAGCATATAATACTGTCAGACCAGTTCTGATAGTCCTTGCACGGAAAGGAGCGTGCAGATTGGGCAAGGACTTAAAAGGAAATCCATTACCGCCGGGAATTATGCAGAGAAAAAGCGGAATTTACAGAGGGCGGTTTTATTACAAAGGAGAAACGTATACAAAAGATAATGCGGACTTAAAAAAGTTAGTTCAAGAAATGGAAGATTTACGCTATGAAGTCAAGCATGGGTTGAAAGGAAAGGGCGATAATATCACTCTGGATACATGGTTTGATATCTGGCTGAATACCCATAAGAAGCGGACTATCAAGGAGAGTACACAAGTACGTTATGATGATTTTTACAGACGTTACATAAAGAAGCAGATAGGAAAACAACGTGTGGCAGATTTTAATCCGATTATTTTGGAACGTCTGCTTCAGAATATGGCAGATGATGATTACAGCACAAAGACTATACGGGATGTGTATAATATTCTCAATGCTATGTTCAAATATGCAGTGCATAACAGGATTCTTACATTCAACCCATGTGCAGGAGTGGAAGTTCCCAAAACAAAGACAAAACAGATACGGGTACTGACTGTGAAAGAACAACGGGAAGTATTGGAACACGCAAAGGAGAGAATACACGAGAATCTCATACAGGTAGCACTCGGAACGGGAATGCGTGGCGGAGATGATGATGATAAAATAAGACTAAATCAACGGAAACCCAGTAAATACAAGGGGT
>OLFX01001177.1_pt1 | contig 32393 bp, 32 predicted proteins | sample 1605091 | NCBI WGS metagenome assembly OLFX01 (sample SAMEA3888906, study PRJEB22519) | human gut metagenome | biome: human gut; feature: human-associated habitat; material: faeces | place: Denmark | collected 2012 | reverse complement strand
AGATAACTCAACGCCTACATCTAAGCAGCAACGAAAGTTGCTGCTTTTTCTTTTTATTCTAAAAAAACAACGAGTTTTTGCTTGTGGGGAAGAAAAAGCGAAAGCGTCGATTGGAGTACGAGAGAAGTCTTCTGATATAATGAGAAAGCGACGCCAGCCGTTTGCGGTTGGCGTCGCTTTTATGCGCCTTTAGGCGCTGCTGTACCTGTTATGCATATCTGAGGAGGGGGTAAGTAAATAGGGAAGCTATGGGCGCGGTACGCTGTGCTGAACGCGTCTATCGCCGTTCTGAGAAGGAGCCGATTCCGGACGACTTTGGAACGCGTGGGGCGTTCCTGCTTGCCGGCGGGACAACAGTCCCGCCGGCAGTCGCAAACAGGGGGGATTTATGCCAGTCTGGAGAATACCATAACAGCAATTCCCAGTACGACGAGAATAACACCGGTCGCACGGTTAAGCGTTTTCGGTGCCGCTTTATTGGCAAAAACCGCTGCGATACGAGCCCAGACAAGCGTGAAAATCACGCAAAGCACCCACACAAGCGGATCCGGCATGCCGCCGATGGCGAAGTGCGAGACTGCACCGGTCAGCGCGGTGAACGTCATGATAAATACGCTAGTGCCGACTGCGGTTTTCAGTTCGTAGCCGAGCACGGAGGTCAAAATCAACAGCATCATCATGCCGCCGCCGGCACCGATAAAACCGCAGATAAACCCGATCAGCACACCGCAGACGATGGACTGCACGGCACGCTTGTGCGCAGATACGCCCATCATTGCCTCTTTGGTGGTCATAACCGGACGGACGATGAATTTGACGCCGAGCAGGAAGGTCATAAATACGGAAAAGCTTCCCATTGTCCGAGAGGGCAGCAGGCTGGCGATGTAACTGCCGACCACGGTGAACGTAAGCACGCTGACCATCATCAGCAGGCCGTTTTTTACATCCAGATTTTTGTTTTTACCGTAGGTGTAGGCGGACACAGCGCTCGCCAGTACGTCGGACGACAGGGCAATGCCGACCGCCATGTACGGGTCCATGTGCAGGAAGGTGATGAGCATGGGGCTGATGACGGCGGCAGCACTCATGCCCGCAAAGCCGGTGCCGAGTCCGGCACCCATGCCTGCGAAAAACGTAACAATAACCGTGAAAAGCAGGGTCATATTAGTGTACCTCCTGCAGGATTTCGTCTAAATTGTGATTGATAACTGCGGCCGCATCGGCAAACGCCTGCCGCTGTCTTTCGCTCATGCCGGAGAGCAGCCGCGCGGCAAACTGTGCCTGCAGCGCGCGTCCCTTGTCGATGATCGGCTGCGCCTGATTGGTGCACAGCAGACGGGTCTTGCGGCGGTCACCGGGCACGGGTTCACGGTGCAGATAGCCTTCCTCGACCAGTCGGTTGACGTTGACCGACACAAGATTCGCTTTGATCTTGCGCAGTTCTACAATGTCGCTTGCCGTGTCGCATTCCGGATTGTTAGCGAGGAATAGCAGGATGTCAAACGCAGTCTGCGGCAGGTTCAGCTCGCGGCACAGCGAGTGACACAGCGCACTGTATGCCAGATCGGTCTTGTGCGCAAATTCCATGTATGGATTCATGAAAACACCTCTTCAAAAATAGATAGTCTAAATTTGAAGTAATTATAACACAGGACAGCGAATGTGTCAATCGCATATCAGCAGAAACAAAAAGAGATAAAAAATACCCTTATTCCGAAGAATAAGGGTATTTCTATTCACTGTATTACGCCAGTGGGCAACAATTACTTGTTGTCAACCTCTGCCATGTGCTCGATGAGCATCAGCAGCTTGTTGGAGTAGCCCCACTCAATTCAAAAAGATAAAATAGTTTCAAATATTACTATTCTATGGCAATTTTATCTATTAATACACAGAAAAAGTTTCAAATGCACGAAAATATGTGATAGACTACGGATATTCAACTATATAAAATTAGAACAGAATTTTTACCTCTTTTAAGGCATAACTGGGTTATTTGTCCTGTTCGCTATCGGCGTTCGATAGTGGCAGGATTATTTGAACTGGGGTTAGTTTATCATAGTTGTGAGAGTTCGTCAATCTCAAAATATCGGTATCGGTCAATAAAATTGTACAAGGATATGTTTAGCAGCTATATAACGATAGAAGAAGCTGGAAAAGGTAAACTTTGTAAATCTTAATTATTGATTGTTTTGGAATAGCTTCACCAACTTATAGAAACTGGTTCGCTTCGTGCCTGTTTTCTCCATAGCGACTTTAGCCGTGATTTCGCCATGCTTCCACTGGGTATATACCTCATTCCAGTTTGCGGGGAATTGGAGCGCAGGACGCCCGAATTTCACGCCTTTGGCCTTAGCGGTATTGATACCCTCAGCCTGTCGAGATTTGATTGTAGCGCGTTCCTGCTCGGCTATCGTGCCTAATACTTCGATGAGGATGTTGTTCACCATCTCGAATACCCATTCTTGCCCTTCGGGCAAGTCCATCATAGTGGTAGGCAGGTCGATAACCTTTAGGCGAATATTGTTGTTCTTGAACCATTCAAGTTCGGTTTTAATGTCGCGCTTGTTGCGGCTCAGGCGGTCGAGAGACTTAATGACAAGCGTATCACCTTGACGGAGCATACCGTTCTTTAACGCCTGATAGCCCGCTCGGTTGAAGTCCTTGCCGCTCTCTTTGTCAGTGATAATGTCCCGCTCGTCAGCGCCTAATGCCTTGAATGCCGCTAACTGACGGTCTAAGTTCTGGTCTTTGCTCGATACACGCGCATAGTAGAAAGTGCGATTGTCCATGTTCGTAAATCTCCTTTGCTCTATGCGAATAGTATAGCAGATGTGTTCGCAATAGTCAACGATTTTACAAACATATCCGCAAACTAAAATACAATATTTATGAACTAAGATTTGATAGTAATTTACTGCATTCGTAAAAGTACACATTTACGAACATTAATACACAAGAAAAGGGATAGCACAGGGCTATCCCTCTTTGCTTAGTTAATTGCAATAATATGCTCAGTAATTTCAGTACTATCTACGGCTAATTCGTGGACAATGTGATTGTTATTCCCGTCATAGTCTAAATTATCAATTCGAATATATGCGGCGGCAGGATAATCACCCAAGGTGATAGAACCGTCACAGGAAACATCTTTATTCGGCAGAATTGTTGCGTCAATGTTAGCGGATGTTGTACCGATAACATTTTCGTTTTTATCAAGTATCGAGCAGTGAACAGATATAGAATTTAGTGTTGCAGTCGAATTGTTTCGTACTATATACGAAAAATTATAGTACACATCGTCAAGAACAGTTTTTCGTTCTTTATCTGCTCCGACAATGGACAAATCGCCTTGACTGAGTTGTACCTCTCCATCATCGGTGAATGCATTAAAGAAATTTGCGGTATCGCTATCTACGGTATAAGATACGCTTCCTGTTGTGTTGTATTCTGCGGCCTGCTCACTTGTGATAGGCAGTTCGTAGTTCTGATATAAATAGGAAATAATAGCAGCACGAATATTCCATGCGTCAGACCATAAAGCGTTATATAGCTGGGTGTTCTTATAATATTTTGTTGCTATTTTTTGTGAATTGCAGGCGTTTATATATTCATGCGCTAAGTCATTGAATGTTTCATCTGTGAATGTAGCATTCTCATATTTTGAAATTTTAGATAATTCATAATCCACAAGCTTTGAAAAATATTCCGCCTTTTGCTCATCAGTCATATCAGAATCATCTTTTGAATCAGCAAGACGAGCACCGATACCTGTCGCCATAGCTTGAAGAAATTCATCTTGATTAGCAGACGTAGTAGATGCAGATAACTGCTGTGAATTACTGCAAGCAGTTGAGCAAATCAATAATAGCAAAACAACTGATATAAGTTTACATTTTTTCATATTTGAATTTCCACCTCTTATTAAGCAACGAATTGGTATTTTAATACCACTGTTTAAGGGTATAGTTGAGAACTTCCGGAATGCCAACCATATTTAAGGGTATATTGTAGAATTTCCGAAAGGTCTGCCAATAATTTTAGTCTATTATTTCGATACTCCTCCATTTCCTCCCAGTAATCATAGGTTAGTGTGTTGCCTTCAAATTCAAAAATTTTGATATTATCATCGGAATTGCATACAGTATGAATTGAATAGGCATCACTTCCACCCAATTCAATGTATTTATCCATTATTATACTCTGTAGATTGATATAGGAATCTTTTAGTCCCAACCATGAATCTATCGCATTGTCAAGCTGAGATGAATCATTCCATATAGATTCTAAATCTTGTTTCGGAAAACCAGATAATGTTTTAGGCATATCCTGTACATTGATTCCTGCTCCCGAAATTGTGAACGTAATTACCTTATCTTCTATATCGCTGCTGATTTGCGCGTCATCGCTTTCAACGTTTGTGATTTGTTCTACAGCAGCTTGGGTTTTCTCGAGTGCTTCTTGTTCCTGTCGAATTGCTTCCTGCTCCTGACGATAGCGAGAATATGTAGTTCCTGCAACAGTTCCAATAATGATAACCAGCACGATGCAAGAAATAATACTTATTATTTTCCGTAATTTCTTTCTGCGTTGAAGTTGCTGCGTTTCTTTTTGCAATTTGTCTTGCTGTTCCTGTAATGCAATTTTTTGTTGTTCCTCGTCGTATTGCTGCTGTTCTGTGTGAAGGATTTCGGAATTATTGATTGCAAATAACTTTGAGAAATCTACACCGCAGGATGCACAATACTGCGTATCAGGCAGTACAACCTTTCCGCATCCGCAGACAGTAAAACCATTTACATTAGCAGGCAGATAATTATGCTTTTCACTGTCTGTGCATATCTTATGCAAATCCCGCTTATACTGGTCTGCCAATTCACCTAACGAAGATATAGGCTGCTGTTCATACTCAGCCAATTCATACGCCCGCTCGGAAGTGTTTTCCCATGTGGTATCATCGCTAAAAATAACTTTTAACGGAATAATACAAACATTTCTGGTTGTATTATTAGGTAAAGCTACAGGCGTTTTATCAGCGAACAGCGTATAAGGCTGTACGTTAATATCAAGATAGGGGAAGTTATCAACATTCGCCAATTCTTGATGTGATACATCAGAACATTTAACAGCGATATTCATAGCCTTAATAGCCTTATCAGCTATATTCTCAAACTTACACTGTAAGAAGATGCTATTATTAGTATTGTTCTTTGTGAGCGCATAGGACTGTAATAATACAGGACAGTCCTGCAACCAGTGTAAACGCTTCTCGTGTTGTACTATCGTATATTTTTCAGACATTATTATCACCTGTTACTGCTCAAATAGAGGGTAATTCATCATTATCAGAACTATTCTGGTTCTGAATGGTCTTAATAGTACCTCGTGTTCCATCCTTAATATCCTGTAATAACTGAATAACCTCACCGAAAGCATAAATAGCAAAGCTGGTTACAATACACAGGCCAATAAAAAGAGCGACTAACGCTCCATTAAATGTATCTGCGGCTATAAGCCCTAAAATACATCCTGCAACGGCATTGATAATAGCGTAGACCTTTAATATCTTTGCTACGGTGTTCGTATTACTCTGTCCCATAATTTATCTGTTCCTTTCCTCGTTTTTCTTAGTGTAACATATAACACTACACTTGTAAATATTTGCAATGTACAAATACTACAAATATTCATGTGGAATAATACAGAGGTATGATGATTATGAACAACAATGATGATAAGTTTATTATTAGAGCGAAAAAGAACTACGGTGAAACATCCGTGGTATCTTGTCGTATGCCGAATGATGTACTAAAACAGCTTGATAAGGTATCTACTCGTACTGGAAGAACCAGAAATGAGTTAATTTTGAAATGCATTGAATTTGCATTAGATAAACTGCAAATTATTGATGAGCCGTAAGGCTTAATACAATAATAGAAGTACGATTTAAGTACGAATTATATATTATATAATCGATTTATTATTTAACAAACGAATATTATTTCAATAATAAAAAGTATGTTGTAAATATCAATTCAATGAATAGTATATAATTTATACATCAAGCAAAGCATAAAAAATATATTAAATCAAATATATCGTATATCGTTTTTGCTACTTTGCAGAAATATATTTACCATATTCTTCCTATTAATAGTAAAAAAATTCGCCGCTGGCTCGTAAGAGTTAGCGGCGTTTTTTCTCAGATAAAAGTAAAGATATTCTAAGGAGTAAAGACTTTATTATTGAAGCACTTCCGTGCTTATGCGAACCGCTGCGCGTTTCTCTGAAAAGAGGTTGTTAAAGAAAAGAGGGATAAATGCACATCGGTACACAATATAGGGCTATTGAGATTAGGGAAAGAGAGCAAGCGATGTTCTGTCATTCATGTCGAACAAATACAAGCCGTTTCTGCCGTGCAGCCCTTATTGCACTATGTGTTCTCGCTGTTTTCATTCATGTCGCGCAGGACTGCTTCTTGTGCGTCACCCTCATAGAACAGCGCAGGATGAATGATGAAGCAGTGCTGTTCAGTGTTGTACTTGAAGGCAGACTGTCCGTTTTCAAGGTGCAGTGCTTGCAAGTCCTTCATGAGCCTTGCTGATTGGTTGGGGTTATATTCTACGGCTTCGCAAATGCGTTTATCGTCCAATGGTGTAATACGGTCTGCATCGTGTGCGAACGTGTTAGCACATACAATGTTGCGTTCCTCATGCAGATAGGGTATCATGCGTATCAGATAGGCCAGTTGGCCGCGTTGTCTGTTCTCTAACTGACGGTACAAGCAGTGATAGGCGTTATGGTACACACGGATGAACGAACGTTCATCACCTATCCAGTAGCGGATACTTTGTCGCGCAAAATACTCAGTGTTCATGGTAACAGCACCATCTTCTATCTGTAGGTAGCCTTGCTGTTCCATTGCTGCGAGAAACCTTCTGCAAGTGCTCTCTGAGGTCTGTAGCACTTCGGGCAGGCTATCAGCCGTTAGCATCCTGCCGTTGCTGTAACACAAGGTGCTGCGTTCATACAGCATATAGGTAGAGAGGTAGAACAGTCGAACGAGGTCTGCATTAGGCATATTTGCCCAGAACGGAGCAGAGGATATGTAGCGACAAAATGTGAAGTAGCCAAATGCACTTGTGCGTTCATCATTGGCTGCATGGCGTATGGCTTGCTGTTGTTTCTTTTTCTGAAAGTATCTGCGGCGCTCTATCTCTGCTGGTGAAAGGTATTGTCCGTTTTCGACAGGCACAAGTTCGCCTGTTGTTGGGTCAGTTGTATATAAAGGAAAATCTTGCTCATGTGGCACATTATTCACCTCTTTTGAGTATTGCTATATGTAGTAATGGGGAACGAGCGGGAGTGCTCCCGCTCGTCCTTTCAAATATGTTATGCTATATCATCGGTGTGAAAGTATTCTTCTGACCTCATCCAGATAAATCCGCTGGAAGTCGCAAGACGATGATTGCAGCAATCTATAATTCCAGAGGCATAGCACCCTGTTTTACGCGCTGCATCTGCTGCTGACTCAAAAGTACCGAGCAACTTTCTGGTATACTTATCCAACTGCACAACTGCCTTGCCATGGTGCAACGCCATATGCGCTGCATGTGTGAGCCATATTAAATTCGTGGAACGGTTATTCTGCTTGTTTCCGTCCTTGTGATGTACATCAGTTGTGCCTTCTGGTTGGTACAGAAAATTTGTTGCTACCAAACGAGATACGCTATAATTTTTGCCTAAGATTCGTATCGTTGGATAGCCTTTGGAAAGATATGGATGCAGGTCGTGCGCTGCACCCGTTTTGCAGTTGTAGTAGTATACATCACCTGCATTGTCTACCCAATACGTTGCTTCTGGATTGATTTTAGCTGATAAGCTAAAATGGGGTTCTCCATTCTCAATCCAACCCATATCAGGGTATTTTGTAAAAAATTCTTCATAATTCATGCGTAATCCGCCCTTTACTTAATATTCAGCGCCTCCTTTGATTTTGAATTTGATTTTACAATCATGTTACCTGTTAATTTTGCTTGCGCTGTAAGTTTTTACTATGTATATAATATACACCGAAAGTGCCCAAAATGTGAGGGGTCAATCAAAAAAATTTTTTGAGCGCACTGTTAGCGATAGCAGCACCTTCACAAATTCATCAAAATCCCTGTAGCCTTGCAAGCGTTCAGCACCTCGAAGTCTCGCAGTCCTTCCAGATACCGCTGTGTGATGGAAATGTTGGAGTGTCCCATCAAGCGGGACAGGCTGTACAAGTCCAGTCCGTTCTTCAACTGCATCTGCGCGAAGGTGTGGCGGCAGGTGTGCGGACTGACGCGAATATCTCTGCTCACGCCTACGGCCTTGCCAGCTATCTTGATAACACGGTGTATCGCTTCTGTAGTCATAGGTCTGCCGTTGCGGCTGAGGAACACATTTTCGGGTACGCGGCGATATGCAAAGAAGTTCTCGCGCGTGCTGAGGTACTTAAACATCCATTTATTCAGCAGGGGACTTTTCGGAACAACACGCTCTTTATCACCTTTGCCATGAATGAGGATATACTCATCCTTGACCTGTGACAGCTTGAGGTCTATTAACTCGCTGACGCGGATACCTGTATCAAAGAACGTCATGAGCATGAGACGGTTTCGCACTTCCATGAATGTGTGTCCACTGTAGTACTCGGTCATTTTCTTAACTTCCTGCTCTGTGAAGGTCTTGATAATGGTTTTAGGCTGCTTCACATTCTTAATACGCTCGGTCAAAATGCTGTCGGTGTAGCCTTCTTCGTACAGATAGCGGAACAGCACCTTGAACGCCTTCAACTGGTCATTGATGTACTGCGGCTTCGCGCCGCGCTCTTGCAGCATCATCAGATAGGCTTTGATATACATCGGTCGTACATCTTCCAAACAGAGTACCTTGTGCTGCTCCTTCAAGTAGTCCAGCAGGTAGCCAATCAGTTTACCGTAATTCCGTATAGTCTTGTCGGATAGCTTGCGGCACTGACAGTTGAACTCAAATTCCTTTGCTGCATCTGTTAATAACATAAAAAAGCACCTCTTTCACAGGCGTTAGGCTTTAGAAAGAGGTGCAATTTGTTCTAATTGGAATAGTCCATCCGTTATTGCAGTTTCACAGATAAAATCCGTAATCGCTACCGTAACAAATCAACATTTTCCGTAACAGAGTGATTTTACCAGCAATATACAATCCGAACTTTTCGGATAGATAAGCGGCGAATTATTCACTGTATTACGCCAGTGGGCAACAATTACTTGTTGTCAACCTCTGCCATGTGCTCGATGAGCATCAGCAGCTTGTTGGAGTAGCCCCACTCGTTGTCGTACCAGGAAACAACCTTTACGAAGGTGTCGGTCAGGTAAACGCCAGCGTTAGCGTCGAAAATGGAGGTGCGCTCGTCGCCCAGGAAGTCAGAAGATACAACAGCATCCTCGGTGTAGCCCAGAACGCCCTTCAGGCCGCCCTCAGACAGCGGCTTCTCGGAAGCAGCCTTCATAGCAGCGCAGATGTCTTCCTTGGTAGCCGGCTTAGCCAGGTTAGCAGTCAGGTCAACAACGGAAACGTCCAGGGTCGGTACACGCATGGAGATACCGGTCAGCTTGCCGTTCAGCTTCGGGTAAACCTTGCCTACAGCCTTTGCAGCGCCAGTGGTGGACGGGATGATGTTGCCGCAAGCAGCACGGCCGCCGCGCCAGTCCTTCTTGGACGGGCCGTCAACAACCTTCTGAGTGCCGGTTGCAGAGTGTACGGTGGTCATCAGGCCCTCGGTGATGCCGAATGCCTCGTCCAGTACCTTAGCGATCGGAGCCAGGCAGTTGGTGGTGCAGGATGCGTTGGATACGAAGGTCATATCCTTGGTGTAAGTGTTCTGGTTAACGCCCATTACGAACATCGGGGTGTCGTCCTTGGACGGAGCAGACATGATAACCTTCTTAGCACCGCCATCGATGTGAGCCTGTGCCTTCTCCTTGGTCAGGAATACGCCGGTAGACTCTACAACGTAGTCAGCGCCAACCTTGCCCCACGGAATGTTCTTCGGGTCCATCTCTGCAAAGAACTGAACCTTCTTGCCATCAACGGTGATGGAGTTGTCATCATACTCGATGGTGCCGTCGTAACGACCGTGCATGGTGTCATACTTGAGCATGTATGCCATGTAGTCCGGAGTCATGAACGGATCGTTTACCGCTACGAACTCAATGTTCGGGTTCTTCAGACCAGCGCGGAAAACCATACGGCCGATACGGCCAAAGCCATTGATACCTACTTTGATACCCATTTTACAGTGTTCCTCCTAAATGTTTTGATGAAGTTCTCTGTTGATGTTATTATTATACACTAAATGCGCAGTTTGCCGCAAGGTGTAATATTTGTGATTTTCTTGTCATTCTGCCCGGTATTTTTGTATAATTTTCTTTGCAATGACAGTAGCGGCAGTGGTATAATAAACACATCGTACAAAATATGGGGATTCGGTTTGTATAATCCCCCGATTTTCGGGATGAGAAAAGCACAGCGCGCGCCGTGCTGTTTTTTCACATCCGCGAAGACAGAGATTAGTATGCCAAATACCGCGCAGCATATACCGGACGCAGGAAAACACAATCGAGAATGACAGCAGCTTTCCCACAGTACAAAGGTAAAATTACACGGTGTTTTGGGAGGATAATGATGGAAGACGCATTTTTTTCGCAGCTGGACGGCAACGCAGTCCGCGAGCTGCTGCTGCGCACCGAGCTGCGGCATGCGGCGCTGTTCGCAGTGAGCGATACGCTGCGTATCGAGCGGTGCAGCGACGCGGCACAGCAGCTTTCCGGTCTGCACCCGATGGAGGAGCTGGATCCGTTCCTGAGCGGCAGCACGCGGAATATACTGCTCCGGTGCATAAATACACAGTCTGCCTGCACCGCAGAGGAGGACATCGACGGAACGGTCTACACGGTCGAAATGATCCCGCACCGCGGCGGTGCACTGCTGGCGTATCTGCGGCGCGACCGTGCCGCCTATGACGGCAGCCTGCGGGTCATTCAGGACAAAAGCTCGCGTTATCTGGGTGCTTTGATGGCCGAGGCCGAGCAGGTGGAGGATCCTGCATTGGCAGACGGGCTGCGGCGGCAGTGTATGCGGCTGTACCGGCTGCTGACGCACTCGGATTTACTGCACGACCCGCTGCTGACCGAGCAGCTTTCTCTGCGGCGCTGCGACCTGTCAGCGCTTTGCCGCGATGCCGTGCAGCAGGCGGAGACGCATGCGCCTGCGGGCAGTGCAAAATTCATCGTACAGGTGCCGGAGCATGCAGACGTGCTCATTGACGCGAGACTGGTGCGTACGGCAATCTATAACCTGCTGACAAACGCGCTGCGCGCAACACCGGAGGACGGCGAAATCACGGTTTCGCTGACCGATACGCGGGATTTTGTGACGATTGCGGTTGCCGATACCGGCCCGGGACTAGATCCGGCGAAGTTCGATGACCTGCTTTCCGGTTGGCGGCGCACCACCTCGATAGACGATTACCGGGCACTCGTGCGCGGCGGCACACCGCTTGGTCTGGGTCTGCCGCTCGTCAATCAAATTGCGCAGGCGCACGGCGGACGGCTGCTGCTCACACAGAGAGAGGGCGGCGGCAGTGTGCTGCACCTGTGTCTGGCGCATTTGCCGCATACGCTCGAGGATGACCTGTTCCGCGCACCGACTATCATCGAGGACGGCTATACCGCCGAAGAAATTGAATTTTCTATCCTGGAATGAAATAAAACAGCCTCGGAGGCGTGGAGAAATCGCACTCTGAGGCTGTTCTATTATGTGTTGGCGGGAGAGCTGTACGAACCGCGGTAGACCTTAATGGACTCCGGCAGCCAATGCCCATCCGCAGGCTTCTGAATTTCGGTGATGGTGTACGTCAAACCGCGGTATTTGGCGTATACGATGGAGGTTTCGCCGTCGTACACAACGATTTTCGTACCGTCAGGCATGGTTTTCTGCCGGATAGTGAACGATTCATCATCCAGTGTGCATGTGCTGATAAAAAGCAGGCCGCCGGCCGGCATATAGCTGATGTTCAGATTTGCAGCCAGTACGCACAGCAGCGGAACAATCAGCAGGAATGCAATGCGTTTTTTCATCGAGCCGTCACCTCTTTCGCGGATGGAAGACTTATAACGGTTATTCTATGGGCATGGTGCTTAGTGAAGCGAATATCCTTCTCCTTCTCTTTTTCTTTCTCCTTTTCCTTATCCTTGGTATCGTTCGTATACGTTCGCATACCATCGTATACGTTCGTATGCGGACGCATGCAGCTGCATCATACCGATCTAAAAGAGAATTCGGATGGGATATCCTGTGTTTTCAGGCATAATCTAAAACATTTTTTGACTGCAAACAGCGTCGCAAAGACCGGCGTACGCATGTGCAGATATCTGTATTGAACTGATTTTGTGCAAACGCAAACAAGCGCAAAGCAGGCGCAAATGCGCTTACTGCTCCTCCGGCATGGATACATCGCTGACAGGTTTCGGTTCGGCGGTGTATGCTTTCTCAAACTGGGTATCGGTTAGATTGTTATGATCGACAGCATTCAGGTTTTCGCCCTGCTCGTCGGCGGTCTGTGTGGTGGATACGGTGGTATCAACGTTATCCGGAAGGTCGGCAGCGAGCGCGGTGGTGCTCATGGAGAGTGCCGTTGCACCGGTGAGGAAAAATGCCATTACCTGTTGAAATTTCATAGAGTGTACCTCCTTGTCTGCGGCAGAGCCGCAAGCCAATAGATGTATGACGTATATCATACTCTGCGTCTATTATAGCATGGTCTGGCGGCAATACAAGCGGTGTAACACAGATGTAACGCAAACGACACAAAGTCGTCCGAAAGTTCCGCCCGTTGGTTGAAACTTTCTCCCTCTCAAAGTCAAAAAGTCAGCGCTATCGCGCGAAAATGTGTTAACAACTGCCGTTATCGAAAAAAGAGCGGACCAATCGGTCCGCTCTCAGCGTATTCGCTTAAATGCTTTCGGTGATGATGTCCATAATTTCCTCGCGGGACAGCGTGCGCGGATCGACACGGAACAGGGCACCCATGGTGCTTGCTGCGTTGTCAGCAAGTTCGCCTGCGTCTTCCGGCTTTACGCCGTAGTCGGACAGGCGCAGCTTGTCCACGCCGCACGCCTGCTGCAGCTCAGCCAGCGCAGCGAGAAAATCGCCGTCCGCACGTCCAAGTGCGTGTGCAATGGCCTGCAGGCGGTCAGCCGAGGTGTCCTTGAAGCGGCTCCAGTATGCCTTGGACAGCATGATCAGACCCGCGCCGTGCGGCAGGTCGGGATGGAATGCGCTCAGCGCATGCTCGATGGCGTGCTCGCCGCTGCAGCTCGACAGCGTTTCGACAAAACCTGCCAGCGTGTTCGCCAGTGCCACATCCGCGCGCGCATCGGCGTTGCTGCCATCCTTAACAGCCGCTGCCAGCGATTTGCCGATCAGCGCAATTGCCTGCAGCGCGAACATGTCGCTCATCGGGTTTGCAGTCTTAGCCAGATAGCCTTCGGCCGCATGGAAGAATGCGTCAAAGCCCTGGTATGCCGTCAGATGCGGCGGAACGGTCATCATAAAGTCCGGGTCGACGATTGAAATGGTCGGGAAGCACTTCTCACCGCCGCCGCCGATCTTTTCCTCACCGTTGGTGATAACCGTGAACGGGTCGGCCTCGGTGCCCGTGCCCGCGGTCGTCGGAATGGCAACAATCGGCAGTCCGGCATTGACCATGCGCTTGCCGCCGCCCGTGCCGCCGTGAATGTAGTCCCACCAGTCGCCGTCGTTGGTCGCCATAATGGCAACCGCCTTGGCCGTGTCGATGGACGAGCCGCCGCCGAGACCGACAACGAACGCAATGTTCTGCTCACGGCAGAGCGCAGCGCACTCGCGCACGCCCTCAATCGTCGGGTTCGGCTGTACCTTGTTGTATACCACGGTCGGGTGACCGGCTTCCGCCAGCGTATCTGCCACCTTGGCTACATAGCCCAGTTTGGTGGTGGAGGTGCCGCCGGTGATGATCAGACCCGTGCCCTGCGGCAGACGTACCTTGGCCAGACGCTTGACCGATCCGGCACCGAAAAATAAGCGTGTCGGCATATAAAAGCTAAAGTTTTCCACTGCAATAGCCTCCCTTTTTGAATTCGTAATTAGAGTGCAGAGAATGTAAAGTTTACCTTCTTCTCCGCAAGTTTTCAGTAATCTGCAGATGAGTGATACGGCGGGGTGAGGGCACCCCGCCCTACAATATAACGGGATAAATTTGCAGGTACCGTTCGTTATATTCAGACCAGCGGGTTGCGCGGCATACCCGTGCCGCACCCGCGCGGCGTCAGCGCAGGGTCCGCTCGCTTCGCAAGCCCTAACACTTTTATTATACCAAATTCCACACTTGGAGAAAAGAGCCAAATCACCGAAATGAACGGCTTTTTGTTGTGCAATATGCAGCCTAAAAAGTCGTAAAAAACGCTTGACGTTGTGCAATATTGATGATATTATAATGACACAGAAAAGATAAAGGCAAACACCAAAGGCAAAGTAAAACAGGGGTTTTACTCCAAAAGGCGCAAACCTTCATCTAATCTGAAGGATGTCAATCCGGTTTGATACCCACGAAAGAGGTGAGTCCAATGGTATCAGAAGAGGCATCTTACCAGTTCGCGGGACTCGCCGCGGCGCTGTGACCGAAACGATCAAGGTGATAGCTGAAAAAATGAGCGAGTTCCAATTCCACAATTTGAACCGCCTGAAAAGCGCGATCGGCTTCTAAGCAAAGGTAACAACAACGGTAACTTTGGGGAAGCTATCCTCGTGAATTTAACTATCCGTACATGGCATACTAAGACAGTCAAGCGGATCGAGGCAGCAGGAAAGTAAGGTTCATACATGACAGAACCCTGATATTTGATGCGCCGGCGAACAAAACGAAGTATCTTACGATACCTGCCGGATGCTGCACCAGCCGATGGGCATACTGATGAGTATCTGCAGCATAGACATACCGCATCGGAACGAGATGATATCAAAGTCCGAGTAACATCCGGTTCGACAAGGCAGGCTGTATCACATCTTCCGCCGAGCAGTGACGCATCACCCACTGGAAATAGAGTTCCCGAATGTAGGAAAGGCAACCAAACGGACTATGTAGTTTGTGCAGTAAACGAACCTTAGCCGGGCGGTTCCGCGAACGTAAGATCGAAAGATGCCGAAAAAACAACCGAATACCAATCCAAATGCGATGGGAAATATCCTGTCGGGAAAAGAGGATCTATGGAGATTTGGAAGTAAAAGCCCTCGTTCATGTGTCTGTGAATGAGGGCTTTATTTTGTCCTTTTTGTCAATGGCAAAATAGATAAAATGAACGCTGAAAATCTGTATAACTGCACGAAAACACGGTTTTGGGTAAAGTTGCTTTGACGAAACTGTCAAAACCCTGCTATGATAAAAATGCGATGTAGTGCAATATATAGAGGAGCGATACTTATGAAAATAGACGGAAACGAACTGGCCATCCTGCAGAACGACCTTGATCGCGAGGGCAAGAAGGAAGAAGCGCTCAAGATCAAGCTGGAATTTCTGCGTCAGGTGCGCGAATCCGGTGACCACTGCCCGTGCAAGGAGGCGTGCCGCCATCATGGCAACTGCTTCGAGTGCGTGACTATCCACCGCGGACACCGCGACCATTTGCCGATGTGCCTGTGGGATATGGTAAATGAGCGGCTGGCGGCTCTCAGCCACATGACCGAAGGCACGCTGCGCGCCTACGAGGACCGCAAGGCTGCGGAAGGCACCGAGTGCGGTGACTGTTCCGACTGTCCCGGCTGCGGAGAATAAAAATATAACGGACAAACCAAAGCGGTTTGTCCGTTTTTATCTGCCGATAAGTGCATATGGCGCAAAGCCAATCAATTTGCGCGGCAGCGCGCGTTCCATTCCTCTTGTCGGCTGAAATGACGTTTTGTGACAGTATGAAAAAAGGACTTGAGTGAAAACTCAAGTCCTTTTGTGTATTCAGAAAGTATTCTTTACAGCAGCTCGTGCTTAATGCGGTCGAGTGCCTCCGGAGCCTGCTGATCCATCTTCTCCGGGAAACCGAAGTAGGATACGCAGATGATATTGTCGCCGCCAACCTTCGGTGCGTCCGGCTTCAGCTGCTTGTTTGCGAAGTCCATCTCACGCAGGGTCTCGAAGATGCCGTCGAAATCAACCTCGCCTTCACCCATAGCGGTGTGCTGATGGATGGTGTAGTCAGCACGGCCGCGCTGGTTCAGCCAGGGCGGATTTACGATGTAGCGGCAGTCCTTGGTCTGGTTCCAGGTGTCAGCCAGAAGAACGTGGGTCAGCTCATCGCCGGCGTACTTCAGCATGTGGCGAACGTCGCCCTTGCCCTGATCGTAGAAGAAGCCGTGGGATGCGGAGTAAACGTAGCCCAGGTTCTTGGAACGGAAGGACTTAACGATGTCGCAGGCCTCGTCGTTCAGCTCTACGAAGTCATACGGATGGGACTGGCACTCTACGCGGATGCCCTCACGCTCGATGATCGGGAGAAGCTCCTCCATAGACTTGAAGAACATGCCGTTGCAGATCTCCTGCTGGTTCGGGTCGCCGGAGAACTCGGTATTGATGACCGGTACGCCCATGTCAACCGCGATTTCGATCATACGCTTCCAGTTTGCAACTGCGTGCTGGCGCTGCTCCTCGGTCGGACCGGACCAGCGGTAAACAACGATGAAAGAGGAAATCTCTACACCGGTCTCCTTGAGAGCCTGCTTGTACTCCTGCTGGCACTCCTTGGAGAACAGCGGGTGCTTGTAGAACGGGTTGATGCGCGGATGCGGGGACTGCTCGATGTACTTGTAGCCCCAGTCTGCTACCTTGTGAACATAATCGTTGATGGACATCTGCTTGGCAAGAACGTCAACGTCAAATGCGATTTTCATAAGAATGATCCTCCTTGTCTGTTTGCCATATCAAGGGTGGCTTCCCTGTTTGATGGCTCTATTATAAAGCGTTTCTGCCGTCTTGCCAATGATACAAATTACCCTAAACCTGCGAAATCCTGCTATTCGCTATTGCATCAAACGGATACTTCTGGTAGGATAGAGACAAGGAGAGTGACCGCTATGCTGATTCCCGAATTAGGTGTCCATCAGACCTCGGAACGGTACTTTTTTACGCCGTCTTCGCTTGCAAAGGAGCTTTTTTATTACCCGACGCGGCTCGGACATTACTTCTGCAGCAGCCGGTATTCCTTCAATCACCGGTCGGAAATCGCCCTGCAGGGTGACCACAACCAAAATATCATGCTGTTTTTTGTGCATGATGGCGCAATGGAACTGACGCTGAACGGTACGCCTGCCATCGCCGGCGCCGGACAGATTGTGCTGTTCGACTGCCGTGAGCCATACAGCTATGCTGCCTCAGACGGACTGGAGTTCACCTGGCTGCTGTTCAACGGCCTGAATGCCCGCGCATTCTATCAGAAAATCCTGCAGGCACGCGGCCGCAGGGCATTTTCGCCGGCCGCACCGGCGGAGATTGCGCAAATGCTGGATTCTCTGCGGAGCGCCTGCGCCGAGGAAGCGCGGCTGAGCGAGGCACGGTGCTCACAGCTGATCCACCGACTGCTGTGTCTGCTCCTGCTGGACGAGACTACCGAGAGCACCGCAGGCGGCGACCGTATTGCACAGGCCATCCGCTATATGAACCGGCATTTGTTCGAGCCGATCGGCGTGCAGGACGCGGCAGCAGCCGTCAGCCTGAGTCCATCGCATTTCTCACGGCAGTTCAAGGCGCGGACCGGCTATTCGCCATATGAGTATATCGTGCTGCGCCGCATCGACAAAGCGAAGTATATGCTGGCCTCCACCGAATTGTCGGTCAAGGAAATCGCCTACGCGACCGGCTACAACAGCGAGGAGAATTTCATTCACAGCTTCCGCAAGAACGTTGGCGTTGCACCCGGAATCTTTCGGAAGTATCCGGTCTAACCGCTTGACAAGTGCGAAAAACGCTGATAAAATAAAGCAGTCGAGTAGCAGAAGTGCGTAAATCCAGATGGATTTACGCACTTTTTTCTTTTGTGCAAAAGACAGGTTGTGGCAGCTTTCCGTAAAGACTCCGAAAATCCAATCAGGAGGTTTCGATATGGATCGGAACAAGGCAGAAAAACGAATGGCGACCGCGCCGGTAGGACGGCTCATGCTGCAGATGGGCACACCGATGATACTATCCATGATGCTGCAGGCGGTCTACAACATTGTAGACAGCTATTTTGTGGCAAACATGGCGGAAAACGGTGAAATCGCGGTCAACGCGCTGACACTTGCGTTTCCGGTGCAGATGATGATGGTCGCGGTCGGCATCGGCACCGGTGTTGGCGCAAATGCGCTCATCGCACGCGCGCTCGGTCAGGGTGACCGAGAGAAGGCGGGGGCAGCGGCAGGCAATGCGCTGACGCTCATGGGGATTATTTATGCGGTGTGCCTGCTGTTCGGCGCGTTCGGTGCGGGTGCGTACATCGGCTCACAGACGAGCGACCCGATCGCTCTGGCGATGGGCAGTCAGTACCTGCGCATCTGCTGTATGGCATCGTTCGGCATTCTGTTCTTCTCAGTGTTTGAGAAAACCCTGCAGGCGACCGGCCGCTCACTCTATTCCACGATTGCACAGGTGGCAGGCGCACTGACGAACATCGTGCTTGACCCGATTATGATCTACGGTCTGCTCGGCTGTCCGAAACTGGGCGTAGCAGGTGCGGCATGGGCGACCGTGCTCGGTCAGATTGCGTCTCTGGCTCTGGCAGCCGTATTCCATTTCCGGCTGAACAGGGAACTGCCGTTCAGACGCAAGGCTCTGCGCCTGCGCCGCAGTATCGTCGGCGAGATTTACTCCATCGGCGTACCGGCCATCATAGCACAGGGTGCGATGAGCGTGATGAATTATTGTGTTAATCTGATTTTCGGCAGTCTGGACAGTTCGTATGTCACCTCTTATGGCATTGTGTACAAAATTCAGCAGTTTGTTTTGTTCGCGGCATTTGGTCTGCGTGACGCGATTACGCCGATTGTGTCGTTCAGCTACGGCATGCAAAACGCGAAACGCATCCGCGAGGGCGTGCGCTGCGGTCTGATGTATACCAGTGTTCTCATGCTGGTCTGCACTGCAGCTGTAGAAATTCTGGCGCAGCCGCTGGCAGGTATTTTCTCACTGTCCGCAGGCACGATGGGCCTGTGCGTGATCGGTCTGCGCGTGCTGGCGGTCAGCTTCGTGTTCGCAGGTGCAAACATTGCCATACAGGGCGTGTTCCAGGCCACCGAGGGCGGTGTGCAGTCGCTGCTCGTGTCGCTGCTGCGTCAGCTGATCTTCGTACTGCCGGCGGCATGGCTGTTCGCGCGCCTGCTGCCGGCTGGCGTGTGGCTGGCGTTCCCCATCGCGGAAGTGCTGACCGCAGTAATCGCCGCCGTGCTGTTGCGGCATACCGCAGGGAAAGGCCGCCTGTTGCAGCAGGGTCACGCTGCTTCAATGAGCAAGTAGAATCCTGCCTGACAGAATACACGATTTTTTACACAGTTTTTTGTCGATTCTCATGAATCATCCGACCGAGAGACTCGACACTGTGCACAAGCACAGAGGATATAATCTGTGAATAGTGCCTAAACAACTGAGGAATTGTGCTTATGTTAAGCGAAAAACGCTGAAAAATGAGAAAATCTATAAAAACCTCTTTTCTTTCTGCTGTTTTATGCTATAATGAAAATAACATAAAAGGGCTTCACGAAGTACAATCTCAGGAGGTAGTTATTATGACCAGAGGTATCCGTGTAAAGAATACGGACGACATTCAGAAGATCAACAAGATCGTAACCCGTTACGGTTTTGATATTTGGATTCACGGCAAGAGCGGTATGGTAGACGCAAAGAGCCTGCTCGGTATGTTCCTGCTGTCCCTGAACGAGCCGCTTCAGATCGTTCTCGAGGACGACGTTGATCCGACCGCACTGTTCAAGGATCTTAAGGATTACCTGGAGATCGACGACGAGGACTAATTTCTCTCGTATAACAGCTTTTGCAGCTCAATTTAACATTTTTCGAAACGGTGCAGTCGATAAGACTGCACCGTTTCTGTTTTCTTATGCTATACAAGAGACTGAAATGATTTTTCTATTTCCTTTGCGCGGCTCCGAATGCTGTTCATACGGCGTATCCATTCCGGCGGATTACAAAACCCGAAGGGAGAAACTTCGTAAAGAAGTTTCTCCCTTCGGGTTTCTGTTTTATTTCACTGCAATCAAATGGTGTTGATATCAACCATTTCGCAGTTTTCGATCTTAACATCGCCCTCGAGGCAGCGCAGCAGCGCGGAAACCGTATCCATCGAGGTCAGGCACGGGATTGCACGCTCTACCGCGGTACGGCGGATGTGTACCGAGCCAAGCTCCGGATGACGGCCCTTGACCGAGGTAGCAACAACGTAGTCGATCTTGCCGGACTCGATCAGGTCGATGATGTTCGGGGACGGCTCATCCACATTGCGGATGGAGTTGGTTGCGACCATGTGACGGTTGAGCACGTTTGCGGTGCCGCTGGTAGCGTAAATATCAAAGCCAAGAGCCTCGAAGCGCTCACCGATGCGGATTGCCTCCTGCTTGTCCGAATCACGGACCGAGATCAGGACAGCGCCCTTCTTCTTCATCTGGAAGCCTGCGCCGGTCAGACCCTTGAGCAGTGCCTCGCGGAAGGTCTTGGCAACGCCCAGAACCTCGCCGGTGGACTTCATCTCAGGGCCAAGCTGGGTATCCAGATCACGCAGCTTCTGGAACGAGAATACCGGAACCTTGACCGCATAGTGGTCGCTTTCCGGATGCAGACCGGTGCCGCAGCCCATGTCCTTCAGCTTTTCACCGAACATGCAGCGGGTAGCCAGATCGACCATCGGCACGCCGGTAACCTTGGAGATGTACGGTACGGTACGGGACGAACGCGGGTTTACCTCGATAACGTAGATCTGATCATTGTACAGAACGAACTGGATGTTGACCAGACCGAGAACAGCGAGGTTCTTTGCCAGAGCCTCGGTGTACTTAACGAGGGTGTCCTTGTGCTTCTGCTCGATGTTGATGGACGGATAGATGGAGATGGAGTCGCCGGAGTGAACGCCTGCGCGCTCGAAGTGCTCCATGATACCCGGGATGAGGATGTCGTCGCCGTCGCAGATGGCATCGACCTCGATCTCGCGGCCCATCATGTACTTATCGACCAGAACCGGGTTTTCAACCTTGTTGCGGGTGATAACCTGCATGAACTCACGGACATCGGACTCCTTGTAGGCAATCTCCATGCCCTGACCGCCCAGAACGTAGGACGGACGAACGAGAACCGGATAGCCAAGCTCGTCGGCCGCCTTGACAGCTTCTTCCTCGGTCATAACCGTGTGGCCTGCCGGACGCGGGATACCGCACTTTTCAAGGATAACGTCGAACTTTTCACGGTCCTCAGCGGCGTCGATCGACCATGCCGGCGTGCCGAGGATCTGAACGCCCAGCTTCTCAAGGTGCGCCGCAAGGTTGATGGCGGTCTGACCGCCGAACTGTACGATAGCGTAATCCGGCTTCTCGGCCTCGACAACGCCGGTAACGTCCTCCGGTGTCAGCGGCTCGAAGTACAGACGGTCTGCGGTGTCAAAGTCAGTGGAAACGGTCTCCGGGTTGTTGTTGATGATAACGGTCTCGCAGCCCAGCTTCTGCAGCGCCCAGACAGCGTGAACCGAGCAGTAGTCGAACTCGATGCCCTGACCGATACGGATCGGACCGGAGCCAAGTACCAGAATCTTCTTCTTGCCGGACGGAGGTGCGACCTCGGTCTCATCATCGTAGGTGGAGTAGTAATACGGGGTCTCTGCCTCGAACTCAGCGGCACAGGTATCAACCATCTTGTATACCGGCAGACGCTTAACGTCCGAAATGTCCTTACCGGACAGCTGCTCGATGGTCTTGTCGAGAAAGCCCATCTTCTTGGCGCGGAGATACAGATCGGAGTCGATCTTGTCAGCTGCAGCCAGCTCCTTCTCCATGTCGATGATGTTCTGGAACTTATGCAGGAAGAACACGTCCATCGTGGTGATATCGTGAATCTCTTCAATGGTCATGATGCCGCGGCGCAGAGCCTCGCAGATGTGGAACAGACGCTGATCGTCTGTGCGTGCCACGCCCTTCTTAATCTCGGCGTCAGACTGCTTCTGGATGTGCGGGGCAATCATGCTGTCCAGCTTGATCTCACAGCCGCGAACGGCCTTCATCAGCGCGCCTTCAAAGGTGTTGTCGATGGCCATGACCTCGCCGGTGGCCTTCATCTGGGTGCCGAGAGTGTTGTCCGCATAAACGAACTTGTCAAACGGCCAGCGCGGGAACTTGACAACGCAGTAGTCGAGGGTCGGCTCGAAGCATGCCTTGGTCTTGCCGGTAACGGCGTTGGAGATCTCATCCAGACCGTAGCCGACTGCAATCTTTGCGGTTACCTTTGCAATCGGGTAGCCGGTTGCCTTGGAAGCCAGTGCAGAGGAACGGGAAACACGCGGGTTTACCTCGATTACGGCGTACTCGAAGGATTCCGGGTTGAGCGCGTACTGCACGTTGCAGCCGCCCTCGATGCCCAGCTCGGTGATGATGTTGAGTGCGGAGGTACGAAGCATCTGATATTCCTTGTCGCACAGGGTCTGCGACGGCGCAACTACGACAGAGTCGCCGGTGTGTACGCCGACCGGGTCAACATTCTCCATGTTACAGATGGTGATGGCGTTGCCCTTGTGGTCGCGCATTACCTCGTACTCGATTTCCTTCCAGCCTGCGATGCACTTCTCGACCAGAATCTCGTCAACACGCGAGTACATGATGCCGGAGGCCGCAATTTCGCGCAGCTGCTCCCAGGTGTAGGCGATGCCGCCGCCGGTGCCGCCGAGCGTGTACGCCGGACGGATGATGACCGGCAGACCGATCTCACGGGTGAAATCAACAGCATCCTCAACCGAGTGAACAACCTTGGAGGCAATGATCGGCTCGCCGATCTTTTCCATGGTGTCCTTGAACATCTGGCGGTCCTCTGCCTTTGCGATGGTGGTCGGATTAGCGCCGAGCAGCTTTACGCCCATTTTATCAAGGAAACCGTTCTCGCACAGCTCCATGGCGAGGTTCAGACCGGTCTGACCGCCGAGGTTGGGCAGCAGAGAGTCCGGATGTTCCTTTTTGATGATCTCCTGCACGGCTTCGACGGTCATCGGCTCGATGTAAACCTTGTCCGCCATAGCCTTGTCGGTCATGATGGTTGCCGGGTTGGAGTTTACCAGAACAACCTCCAGACCCTCCTCGCGCAGTGCGCGGCACGCCTGCGTGCCTGCATAGTCGAACTCGGCAGCCTGACCGATAACGATCGGGCCGGAGCCCAGTACCATTACCTTATGAATATCCTTGCGCAGCGGCATTACTGAGCGCCTCCTTTCGACTTTTCAATATTTTCGATGAACTTATCAAACAGATACGAGGTATCCATCGGGCCGGGGCATACCTCTGGGTGATACTGCACGGTGAATACCGGACGGCCGATGTGCTCGAGGCCCTCAACGGTGCCGTCGTTCAGGTTGACATAGCGCACGCGGGCGATCTGCGGGTCAACCGACTCGCCTACAACGGCATAGCCGTGGTTCTGCGAGGTGATGTAGGTGCGGTCCGCGTCGATGTCCTTTACCGGATGGTTGACACCGCGGTGGCCGTACTTCAGCTTGGTGGTCTTTGCGTCGATAGCCAGTGCCAGCAGCTGGTGACCGAGGCAGATGCCGAAAATCGGCATATCGGACTTCAGCAGCTCCTTGAGGTTTGCCACGATCTCGACATTCTCCGCCGGGTCGCCGGGGCCGTTGGACAGCATCACGCCGTCGTACTTGCCGACTACGTCCTCCGGCTTGGTGTATGCCGGAACAACGGTGACTTCACAGCCGCGCTTGCACAGCTCACGCTCGATGTTGTACTTTACGCCGTAGTCGAACAGGGCAATGCGGTACTTGGTCTCACCGTCAGCAGGATAAACGATATTTTCGTCGCAGGTTACGGCCTTAACCGCATCCTTTACAACGTAAGCCTTCATTTCCGCAATGGTCTGCTCATCCGGCTCAAAGCCCTCGGTGTAAATAACGCCGTTCATAACGCCCTCGCCTCGCAGCTTGCGGGTCAGACGGCGGGTATCAATGCCGGCCAGACCGACAACCTTCTGCGCCTTGAGGTACTCGTCGAGTGTTACCTTGCAGCGCCAGTTGGACGGGTATTCGCACATCTCGCGCATGATAAAGCCGGAAACCCAGCTTTTGCGGGACTCGTAATCGTCAAAGTTGATGCCGTAGTTGCCGATGAGCGGGTAGGTCATGGTAACGACCTGACCGTAGTAGGACGGGTCGGTCAGAACCTCCTGATAACCTGCCATGCCGGTGTTGAATACGACCTCACCGATGCTCTGTCCTTCGTAGCCGACTGCGGTACCCTCGAACAGAGTGCCGTCCGCCAGCAGTAAGTATGCTTTTTTCACTATATCCACACGCTCCTAAATGAAATTCGCGGAATTTCTATTGTAATAGAACGCAGCTTGCTACGTTCATAAAAAGTCGGGACATGCGCCTGACTTTTTATACCTCGACTCAGCGGCCTTGGGCCGCGTCCGGGGGTATCAAAAATCAGTTTCTACTGGAACTGATTTTTGTATATAGGGGGTATTGGATACCCCCTATAATCACTTAATGGCGTTTACGATGTCGTCGCGCATCCGGATGGCTTCTGCGCGAGCGGCTTCCTTATAGTCCTCGCCGTTATTGCCGGTTTTCTTCCATGCACACATGATGCCGCGGGAGGAGTTCACGATAGCACCGAGACCGTCGTCGTTAAACGCATTGGCGATGTCCTTTGCGGTTGCGCCCTGCGCGCCGTAACCCGGTACGAGGAAGTAGCTCTTCGGCAGCAGCTCACGGATGATCTTCTGCTCCTCGGGATAGGTTGCGCCGACTACGGCACCGATCTGGTTGTAGCCGCACGGCGTATCCAGACCCTCGCCCCACTTTGCTACCATCTCCGCCATGCGGGCGTAGAGCGGCTTGCCTTCCATGTCGCGGTTCTGCAGCTCGCCGGAGGACGGGTTAGAGGTCTTTACCAGCATAAACAGGCTCTTCTCGCGGCTGCGGCACTCCTTGAGGAACGGCTCTACACCGTCGGTGCCGAGATAGCCGTTTACGGTAACCGAATCGCAGCCGTACGGTGCGATCTCGGTATCGCCGACGCGGGTCTTGCCGAGGTAAGCCTCTGCGTAAGCGGTTGCGGTAGCGCCGATGTCGTTGCGCTTGATATCGCCGATAACGTACATGCCCTTGGCGTGTGCGTAGTCGATGGTCTCCTTGAGCGCCATCGCACCGTAGGAGCCGAGCAGCTCGTAATACGCAGCCTGCGGCTTTACGGCCGGAACAATGTCGCACAGTGCGTCGATCAGGCCACAGTTGAAGGCTACGACGCTCTCAGCGGCAGCACGCAGCGTTTCGCCGTGCAGCATCATGTTGCGTCCCGAAATATGCTGCGGGATGTACTCCAGTCGAGCGTCCAGGCCGGCTACGGTCGGGTTGCCCTTTTCCTTGATCTTTTCTACTAAGGTTTGGATAGACATTCGGTTCTTCCTTTCTCAGGTGCGATGTTGTTTTACGGATTGCGAGCTTGTATGTTTACACTGTCTTCGCCGTCCACTTCGGTCAGGCGGACAAAAACGCGTTCATCACGCGCGGTAGGCAGGTTTTTGCCGATATAATCCGGCCGCAGCGGCAGTTCGCGGTGACCGCGATCGACCAGCACAGCCAGCTGTATGCGCTCGGCGCGTCCTCGGTGAGAGATGGCTTCGATGGCGGCACGCACGGTGCGTCCGGTGTACAGCACATCGTCCACGATGATGACGGTCGCGCCTGCAATACGCGGATCGAGATCGGGCAGAGGAGCGTCCGTGCGCGGCACGTCATCGCGCCACGGCGTAACGTCCAGCTCGAGCACAGGAGGTGCCTTGCCTTCGACCTCGCCCAGCTTGGCAGCAATGCGCTGCGCCAGATAGATACCGCGTGTTTTCACACCGGCGAGCAGCAGGTGCTCCGCGCCCTTGTTTTTTTCCACGATTTCGAACGCAATGCGGGTCAGTGCACGGCGAATGCCATCCTGATCGAGTATGATCTTCGGTTCGGTCAATCTGCCGCCTCCCTTCAAAAATGCAAAAAAATGACTCTCCGCCACAACAATTAGCAGAAAGCCGCACGAATACTACACCTGTCCCCCTTGTCTTACGGCTGACGGCGTATGCACTGTTTTCTGCCTTGCGCGGCTCACGGGCCGCACCTTAAAGGCGGATTGTTAGATATATTATATAATATGAACATGCGATTGTAAATAGTCGATTGTGCCAAACAAGCAATTTTTTGCTGTGTAAAATTTGAGGGACGAGCGGGCATACTGATTCTATAAACTTTATGAAAGGCGGTAGATCTTTTATGCGAATTTCACCTTTTGTTTCCGGCATTGCAACCGGAGCGATGGCAGGCGCGGTGGTTTCGATGGTAGCGGCCGGCGCGATGCTCAATCCGTCGATGCGGCGGAATGCCAAGCACGCGGCGCATAAGGCAGAGCATGCGATGCACAGGGCGGCAGACCGGGTGGAGGATTTCATCGGGTAAAGAGGTTTGCCATTTCTGGGCGAGAGATTTCGCACGCTGCGGCGTGCGGGGAACGTGCGCCGTCCGGCGCGGGAACAAAAAGGGTAGACACCTACGGTTTCTACCCTCTTTGAACACCCGTTTCCCTTGCGGTGTAGCTTGGGTGCAGATGGTAGACTGCGTAAGCGTAGAAAAGGGGAACGGCAGAGGATTTTTACTTCCGTGTCTTTCGCAACCGATTCGCAGTGTCAGATAGTGTTCTGCTACACATGTGATTTCATCTAAGCAGGCGCGGCATGACAGTGCCGCGCAACGTTTTTACCTGTGCAGATTATCTAAATCCTGCGGTTGTAGCTAATTTGCACCAGAAAACGGTTTGCGCGGCATGTCATACTCCAGAGTACCCTCTCTTGCCCTTCGGGCAATTCACCTTGTGCCGCGCCCTGCGTAGAATAGTCGGTATGTGTAGCAGTAAATTATCCGAAATGCGAATGTGAGGATACCACGCGGAAGAAAAAATCCTCTGCCGGACTCTTTTTCCACGCTTACGCAGTCTACCATCTGCACCCAAGCCCTCTGAAGGAAAGGCAGGAGTTCAAAGAGGAAGGGAAACCATGGGTGTCCCTTCCTTTTTGTCCTCGCGCCGGACGGCGCAACGTCTCGCTGTACCGCAGCGCAACACCTCGCTCAGATAGGCGAACCGCCTGCGCGTTTCGGGCACACCGGACAGCGGGTGTCGAGAAATACTCGCCCAGAGGGAACGTATCGCTTCGCGGGTCGCGTGCCTCGGACAGCGCGTGCCGCTGTTCATGCAATTTTCGTTGGAAAACCCATCAAACAATGCTATACTATAACCACTACACAAAGGAGAACCGTAATTTATGAAAATTCTTATCGTAGTGGATATGCAGAAGGATTTTATCAGCGGCCCTCTCGGTACGGCTGAAGCGCGCGCCATCGTGCCCTATGTGGCAGAGAAGGCAAAAAATACACCGCGTGAGAACCTGTTTGTCACGCTGGACACCCACCAGCCGAACTATATGGAGACAAACGAAGGGCGTCATCTGCCGGTGCCGCACTGCATCGAAGGAACGGAAGGTCATGCACTGGACAATGCCATTGCTGCCGCTGTGGACGGCATTCCGGCGTCCCGCATCATCTGCAAGCCGACGTTCGGCTCAGTGGCCCTGCCGGACATGCTCCGCGCGCTGCCGGAACCGCCGACGGAAATTGAATTTGTCGGCGTATGCACCGGCATTTGCGTGATTTCCAACGCCATGCTGTGCAAGGCGGCATTTCCGGAGGCGAATATTGTGATTGACGCGGCACTCTGCGCGTGCGTCACGCCGGAGTCGCACGATACTGCGCTGAATGCGATGCGTCTGTGCCAGATGGAAATTCTGCATCAGGGTGAGGAGCCGTGGCGCAAATGAGCAGACCCAAGATCCAAATTACGCTGATCGACCGAAAAGGCAAGCACGGCTGTCACCGCGGGCACAAAATCGGCGACAGCTTCGACTTTGACACCGAGCGCGGGCAGCTTTGCCCGATGGCGATGCACGTTGCGTTCCCATACATCGACATTCTGCGTTACGGCGGCCATCTTCCCGGGCAGGAGGACGGCACGGCGGTGTTTTGCTGCCCCGATGTGGACACGATCAACGTATTCCGTATTGAAATTGTAGAATAATCGTAAGACGGAGGGCGAGAAGAATATGGATATCAAAAACGTTACGGGTGTGTATTTCAGTCCGGCAGGAAGCACAAAGACCGTTGTTGAAACAACGGTGGATGAACTGGCGCGTTTGTTTAAGGCAGAGTGCCGGTACATATCACTCAACACGCCGTCTGACCGTGCGCAGGAGTATCAGTTTGCCCCGGATGAGCTGGTCGTATTCGGTTGCCCGGTGTATGCCGGTCGGCTGTCGAACAAGATTTCGCCGGACTTTGCTCGCTGTCTGCACGGTGAGGGTACACCGGCGGTGGCGCTCGTCACCTACGGCGGCAGAGCGTATGACAACGCGCTTGCCGAAATGTGCGAGCTGCTGACAAAAAACAACTTCAAACCGGCGGCAGGCGGCGCTTTTTTGTGCCGGCATGTATTCTCGGACAAGCTGGCGGCAGGCCGTCCGGACACGGCTGACCTCAGTGAGCTGCGTATGCTGGCGCAGGGTGCGGCGCTCAAGCTGAGAAGCGGGGGGGGAATCAAGCCGCCGAAGGTACCGGGTGACGCGCAGGCAGCCTACTACACGCCGCTCAAGACGGACAAAACGCCCGCAAAGTTCCTCAAGGCCAAGCCGACTACGGCGATGGTGCTGTGCGAGCACTGCGGTCTGTGTGCGAAAATCTGCCCGATGGGTGCAATCGACCCGAACGACCCGTCTAATATTCCGGGCACCTGCATTAAATGCTGTGCCTGCACGACCTACTGCCCGAGCGGTGCAAAGAAATTCGATGATCCGGATTTTCTGTCGCACACGGCTATGCTGGAGCAGTATTACACCGAGGAACGCAAGGAAAACGCATATTTTCTCTAAAAAAGGTGAAAAACTCCCTGCCGGGTGGCGGGGAGTTTTTGTTAGGTTTTAGGAGGGTCCCATTTGCCAATGCCAAGATTGGCTCGAATACCGTCACAAGACCAGAAATAGGCGTAATTTGTATCCTTCTCGGAAGCATCATTATAAGACAGATCTACGGCTGCATCATAATAAAGTGCATTGTAGTAGTTGGAATAGGTACGATCATTTACTTTATCATATTCTGTTGTTTCGCCGAGTTTATATGCAGAATATTGCTGGGTATCAGAACAGTAAACACCTAAATATCCGCGTCCGGAATTGTAAATCAATGCATAGACTTTCGCTTTTCCGTTTATTAAAGCGAAAAATTTGCCGGTGCCAGCTTGCAGACTGGGAACTTCGGATAGTTTAATAACCTCATCGCAACGATTTTGTAAGGTTGCTGAATCAGCATAAGTGTTACTCGCCATAATAGCGGTGCCTTCTGAACTTGCGATGGTGGTAGCACCCTTAGCAGTAGTTCTCCATTGTGCGGAGCTGCCGTAGATTTCGGACATCTCCGTCTGCACGGCCTCATGCAGCATGCGGGTCTCCGCGATGACCTGATCCTTTTTCGCCTTATCAATATATCCTGTCAGTGCCGGAATGAGCAGTGCCGCGAGGATCGCCAGAATCACCAGCACGACGATTAGCTCCACGAGCGTGAAGCCGCGTTTTTTGTTTTTGGAGTACAGCATTTGGAAAAGTTCCTCCTTCCCGATTGCGGGATAAAGTTCGGTTTTCTTAGTATACTCGAAAATATGCAATAAAGCAAGGAGATAGATACAGATAAAGTGCACAAAAAATAAAGGGTTCCTGCCAAAAACACGAAAAAGAAATTGGTTAAATCGGAGAAAGTGTTTTGTAAAGCCGCAGAAACATTGAGATTTACAGCAGGGTGTGATAAAATAATATCAACCTGATAAAAAAGAATCACCTGCAGAGACAGGCGATGAGCAGGTCCGCACTGCGTATACAGACGCAGGGGCGCGAGCGGCAGATACCGACGGATTGCAGCCGGTCGGTTAGTGCCGCAGCTTTCGGCAGACGGAAGCGGGAGAGAGAAATGAAGAGAGAGTATTGGGTTACGGAAATGAAGAAATGGGGCATTGAAAATGCAAATCTATGACTGGGTCAGCATAGGCGTATTGTTCGTTCTCGGTATCTTGTTCTATTTCCGACCGGCATGGCTGTTGGGTGAAGACCGGCAGCAGGCCGATGGCGCGGTAAGCAAGGTACGCACTGTCAGCGCGGCTGCGGTGGTATGCGCCATGGTAATGACCGTGATCTGCGTGATCGGATAAAGAAAGAATTGGCTGCAAAAACGCTCCCGTTCGGAAGGTGGATTCCGAGCGGGAGTGTTATTTTTTACGACTTCGATTGCGGTCTGGACAGCAGCGCGAACAGACAGCCGAACACGATCGCGGCGGCAATCCCGCCTGCCGCGCCGGTCACGCCGCCGGTGAACACGCCGAGCAGACCGCTCTCCGCAACTGCTTTGGCGACACCTTTCGCCAGCGAGTATCCGAAGCCGAGCAGCGGCACAGTCGCGCCTGCACCTGCGTAGTCCACGACTGCCTGATACCAGCCGAGCCCCTGCAGGATAACACCGAGCACCACCAGCGAAACGAGAATACGCGCCGGTGTCAGCTTGGTTTTGTCAATCAGCACCTGACACAGCGCACAGATCAGTCCGCCGACACAGAAAGCGTTCAGGTAGTTCATGATTCGCTCCTTTCCAGCACGACGGCGTGGCAGATGCCCGCAATCGGCTGTCCCTGCTGCACCGAGGTCGGACTCATCATCGCACCCGTGCCCGCAAACACCAGCCGGTGGATTTTGCCGCGATGCATATCGCGCAGCAGAGGTCCGCAGAGAACTGCCGCTGAGCAGCCGCAGCCTGAGCCGCCTGCATGCGCGTCCTGCTCGTCGCCGAAAATCAGGCTGCCGCAGTCCGAGTAGACCGGGGACAGGTCGATGCTGTCGCCGCGCAGCAGCGTCAGCAGAAGGTCCGCACCGATGTGACCGAGGTCGCCGGTAACGATGCAGTCAAAGTCCCGCGGCTGTGCGCCGAGATCCTCCAACAGCGCGGAAAGGGTGTCGGCAGCAGCGGGGGAAGATGGTGTTTTAGGACTATGCGGTCTTTCCATGCTTGCGGATATAGTCCTGTGCTGCCGCATAGGCGTCGGAAAACTTGAATTTTATCGTGATTTTACCGCCTTCGTGTACATAAATCATGTCGATGAGTTCGACAACGACCTCGCGCGTCAGCGTTTGCAGGCTGCGGTATTTGACGAACTGCGACAGGAACGAGTTGGTCTCGTTCACGCCGTTCTGCACCTCGTCGATGCGTGATTGCAGGGATGCAAGGCGCGTGTCCAGCTTGGCCTGCTGCTGCTCGAACTGCTCCTTCAGCCGATGGTATTCCTCGCGGGAGATGTCACCGGCCTTCCAGTCCGGATACAGGGACAGCTTCATCTGCTCGATGCGTTCGCGCTCGGTTTCAAGCTGTGCCCGCTCGGTCTGCAGATGGTCTGCGGAACGGCTGCACGCGCCACTGCGGTTGATCTCGGCAATCAGCTCATCCATCTCGACTGCCAACGCAATCTGGCTGCGGAGCGTCTCGAGCACGGCCTGTTCCAGACGGTCGCTGCGGATGGTGTGCTTGGTGCAGGCGCCGCTGTGCTGCTTTTTGAACGTCGAGCAGATATAGTAATAATAGTCGCGATGCGGCTGGGAAATCAGCTTTCGGTTCATTGCCTTGCCACAGTCCGCGCAGCGAAGAAAGCCGGAGAACAGGTAGACTTTGGGCTGCGTTGGTGCGGTGCGCGTATCGCGCTCAAAAAGCGCCTGTGCTTTGTCGAACAGTTCGATGGGGATGATGGCCTCATGTGTCTGTGCAACAGTGATCCATTCATCCTCGGGCACGGCCTCGCTGATGTGTAGCTTGTAGCTTTTCGTGCGGTTTTTGCCCTGCACCATAGTGCCGGTGTACAGCGGATTGCGCAGGATACGGCGCACTGAGCTGTCCGGCCAAAGTCCGTCCAGCGTGCCCGAGGCCGGATGGCGGTAGTTCATG
>OLFX01001172.1_pt1 | contig 32630 bp, 34 predicted proteins | sample 1605091 | NCBI WGS metagenome assembly OLFX01 (sample SAMEA3888906, study PRJEB22519) | human gut metagenome | biome: human gut; feature: human-associated habitat; material: faeces | place: Denmark | collected 2012 | reverse complement strand
GCCGAAGATACTTGTTTGGAGACGAACCGGGAAAATAGGTAACGCCAACACAAAAACGGCATGGCTTCGGCTATGCCGTTTTTGCATGTAAAGTGAATATACTATCAAGAACAGCCCTTGGCAAGGACATCCTCGCCAAGGGCTGTGTTTTGGTTGCTGTGAAGCGCTATGGGCTCAAATGGAATCCTTCATGGCCTCGTACCACGCTTGCGCAAAGGTGGTCATCCCCTTCTTGTTGGGGTGGGTGCCGTTGACGGTTTCGTAAACGCCGTCAATGGAGGACAGATCCACCAGGTGGACCCGGTCGCCGGCCTCTTCCACGCACTGATGGATGATGGCATTGTATTCTCCCCGTTTTTTCAGGGGGACGGGATCCAGGTAGTATGGTTCACATTCCTTGCCCACAACGATGGTACCCACCCAGATCTGTGCATCGGGGTGGAACTTTTTCAGGGAATCCAGCATCTCGCGGTAGTCCCGCTGGAACTTATCCAGGTCGATGCTGTGCGCCACATCGTTGATGCCCGCATAAACCAGAATGATGTCTGGGCTGGCATCCTCCGTGGCCAGGCTGCGGATCCGCCGGGGCAGGCAGGCGGAATAGTGGCCGGCATAACTGACGTGGGAGCCGGCATAGGCATTGTTGGCCAAAAACTCGCCGCCCAGCAGTTTGGTCAGCTGCATCCACCAGGTGCCTTCCGGAGAATCGAACCCGGAGTAGGAGACATAGCTGGGGGAGTAAAAACTTGCTTGCCGAGGGACGTACCCTTCGAAGGAGCTGATCCCATCCCCCAACACCGAAATTTTAGGCGCAGTCATTTGAGACATATAAAGTCCTCCTTTATGTGATATAAGACATCAAACGCAAAACCGTTAGGCCAGTCAGCCTTCTAGCGCTATCCTATCAAATTCCCGGACAAATAGATGTTGCGGCGGCACCACTTTCTGCTCTTTTCCTGCCGTCGTTCCATACCTTTCATTATACCACGAACCGAAGTGCAACGCAAAGAAAAGGAGAAAAAATTTTTAGAAGGCGATTATTTTTTTGCTCCCTCGCCATCCATGGCACCCAACCAGAGCTGCGCCAGCTGGCGCATCCCTTCCCCTGTGGGGTGGAAGGCGTCCAAGGCTGTGTAGCGGGACCCTGTGGCGGCCAGATCCACCAGGTGGCAGCCGGTGGCCTGTACGGCAGCACGAATGGCCTCGTTGTAGGGGACCAGCCGCTGGACAAAGCAGGCCATGGAGTTGGTGGTACCGGCAATGGCCCCCAGCAGGAGGGTGCCGCAGTGGATCTGGACCTGGGGATAGAGGGCCAGGAGGTTTCCCAGCAGCGCCTGGTACTCTCGGGCGAACACGTCCAGAGGGATGCCAAAGTTGGCGTCGTTCAGGCCGGCGTAGAGCAGGATGTGATCCGGCTCCTCCCCCTCCACAGACAGTCCCCGCAGCCGTTTTTGGGAAAACCCGCCCATGGTGCCTGCGGGGGAGATGGTGTTGCCCGAGATGGACTGGTTGGAGAGATAGACCCCGCCCTGGGCGCGAATCACCTGCATCCACCAGGTGTCCTCCACAGTATACACGCCGGTGGCGGCGCCGGTATCCGGGGCGTAATGCTCTGCCCCGACGGGGCAGTAACCCTGAAAGGTGCTGATGGAATCTCCCAGAACGGAGAATTTCGGGGGATGGACGGTCATGTTGGGCAGCCTCCTGATGACAAATTTCCTGCATAGTATACCAAAAAAAGGGGAAAAAGGGAAGAGGAAGGGGAAAGGAACCAAATTCTAGAAAATTTCAGATTTGTTTGGAAAAGCACTGGACAATTGGAGCAGATGGCTTTATTATATATAGTGTTTTAGTCTCCCTGCGGACTGAGGCAATTTTTTGGGGAAAAAGAGAATTTGGCAAGGAAAAACAGAGGTGATGCTTATGAAGCAAATGTTTTACGGCGGCGTTCACCCCGCCGAGCATAAGGAAGCGACAGAGCAGAAACCGATTCAACCGTTGGCCAACGCCCCGGCTCAGGTGGTCATCCCGATGTCCATGCACATCGGCGCCCCCTGTAAGCCCGTGGTGCAGAAAGGTGATACGGTGACGGTCGGCCAAAAGATTGGCGAGACCGCAGGCCTTGGCGCCCCCATCCACGCCAGTGTTTCTGGCACTGTGGTGGCAGTGGAGCCCCGTCCTGGAACCGGCGGCACGCCTACGCTTTCTGTCGTAATCGAAAATGACTTCCAAAACACCCTTTGTCCGGATTGCAAGCCCCGTGAAAATGTGGATGCGCTGACCTCCCAGGAGATCATCGACATCATTCGCGAGGCCGGCTGCACCGGTATGGGCGGCGCGGGTTTCCCCACCCACGTCAAAATCAGTTCCGCAGTGGGCAAAGCAGATACCATTATTATCAATGGTGCGGAGTGCGAACCTTACATTACCGCAGACCATCGTCTGATGCTGGAGCACGGCGAGAAGATCATCGGCGGTGTTCGGTTCATCATGAAGGCCCTTCAGCTGGACCACGCGTACATCGGCATTGAAGACAATAAGATGAACGCAGTCAACCACCTGAAAGAACTGGTGGGCGGCGCCAAGGACATCACGGTCCAGGCTCTGCGCACCCGGTACCCCCAGGGTGCTGAGAAGCAGCTGATCCAGGCCATCACCGGCCGGGAGGTTCCTCCCGGAAAGCTGCCTGCCGATGTGGGCTGCTGCGTGTTCAATGCGGCCACCACGGCAGCCATCTATGACGCGGTGGTTCTGGGGCAGCCGGTGTATCAGCGGGTGATCACCGTCACCGGCAGCGCCGTGAAGAACCCCGTGAACCTGCTGGCGCCTGTGGGCACCCCCTTCTCCCACCTCATCGAGGAGGCCGGCGGTTTCAATGGAACCCCTGCCCGGGTCATCTCTGGCGGCCCCATGATGGGGTTTGCCCAGTACGACATGTCGGTGACCATGGGGAAGGCCAGCAACTGCGTGCTCTGCCTGAGCAAGGAGGATCTGCCTGCCACCAGTGCCAATCCCACCTGCATCCGCTGCGCCCGCTGCGTCAACGTCTGCCCCATGCACCTGACCCCCCTCTTTATGAACATGTTCGCCAAAGCCCGCCGTTGGAGCGAGGTGGAGGAAGAGTACCGGATTATGGACTGCATGGAATGCGGAAGCTGCCAGTATGTCTGCCCGGCTAGAATTCCTCTGGTCCAGCAGTTCCGCACGGCCAAGTTTGCCATCCGCCAGCAGGCGGCCAAAAAGTAAGGAGGGGATAGCATGGAAGAGTATAAACTGAGCGTAGCCTCCTCGCCCCACGCATCATCCCCGGTTGGGACCAAGAACCTGATGCGGGATGTCCTCATCGCCCTGATCCCCGCTCTGGCGATGGGCATCTATGTGTTTGGACCGCGCGCGCTGACCACCACTTTGGTGTCGGTCATTTTCTGTGAGATTTTTGAGTGGGGATACTGCAAGCTGATGCACAAGCCCAACCCCTGCAAGGACCTGTCCGCCGCCATTACCGGCGTGCTGCTGGTGTTTGTATGTCCGGTGACGCTGCCCTATTGGATGATCATCATCGGCGACTTCTTCGCCATCGTGGTGGTCAAGCAGCTCTTCGGCGGCCTGGGCACCAACTTCCTCAACCCCGCACTGGCTGGCCGGGCATTCCTGATGCTTTGCTATCCCGTGCCCATGACCACCTGGGTGCTGCCCGGCCAGGAGAACTGGGTTTCCATCATCTCCGCCGCTGACGCGGTGACCGGCTCCACCCCCCTGTCCGCTGACTTCATGAAGAATGGGATCCTCCCCGACGCCTCCCTGGCCGACATGTTCATCGGCAACGTGGGCGGCTGCGTGGGCGAAGTTTCCGCCATCGCCCTGCTCATCGGCGGCATCTACCTGATCGCCCGCAAGGTCATCCGGATCCGGATCCCCCTGGCCTACATCCTCACCGTGGCCGTGCTCACCCTGATCTTCTCCCGGGCTCCCGAGGGCGTCAGCTCCTTCACCTGGATGCTCTATGAGATCTTCGGCGGCGGCCTGTTCCTGGGTGCCTTCTTCATGGCAACCGACTATGTGACCAGCCCCAACACCCCCAAGGGCGAAGTGATCTTCGGCATCGGCGCAGGCCTGCTGGTGGTCTTCATCCGCTACTTCGGCGGGTATCCCGAAGGCGTTTGCTACTCCATCCTCATCATGAACATCTGCGTCTGGCTCATCGACAAGGCCACCCTGCCCAAGCGGTTCGGTGTCACGGCTGAGATGCGCAAGGCCGAGAAGGAGCAGGCAAAGGCCGCCAAGAAAGCAGCAAAGGAGGGCGCGGAAGCATGAACGCAAAGAAAGAATCCTACGCTGCCATGATCATCGTCCTGGCTGCCATCTGTCTGGTGACAGCGGCCCTGCTGGGCCTGGTCGACAAGGTGACCAAGCCCGCCATCGAGGCCAACACCGCAGAGACGGTGCAGAACGCCCTGACCGAAGTGCTCCCCGCGGACAGCTATGACCAGGTGGAGTTCCCCGACGGCAGCGTGACCCTGAGCAACGGCACCAACGTCACTGTGGTGGCGGTCTATCAGGCCGGGGAAGAGGGTTACGTCATCGAAGTGCTGGCCCCCGGCGGCTATGGCGGCGACATCGACATGATGACCGGCATCAACGCCGCCGGCGAGGTGACGGGCATGTCCGTGATCTCCCACGCCGAGACCTCCGGCCTGGGCTCCAAGGCAACCGACCCCAACTGGCAGAGCCAGTTCGTGGGCTCCACCGAGGACGTGAGCGTCACCAAGGACGGCGGCACCATCAACGCCATCACCGGCTCCACCATCACCTCCCGCTGCGTGTGCAACGGTGTCAACGCCGCCCGTGCGGTCGTGGAAGCACTGGGTTAAGGAGGGAGCAAGAGAATGAATTTTAAGAAGCAATTAAAAGACGGTCTGATCACCCAGAACCCCGCCCTGGTCCAGCTGATCGGTATGTGCCCCCTGCTGGCCATCACCACCTCCCTGTTCAACGGCATCGGCATGGGCATCGCGGTGGTCCTGATCCTGACCTGCTCCAACGTCGTTATCGCCGCCCTGCGGAAGATCATCCCCAACAAGGTCCGTATCGCCTGCTTCATCGTCGTGATCGCCGGCTTCGTGACCATGGTGGACCTGCTGATCCAGGGCTTCGTCCCCGCACTGTCTGAGAGCCTGGGCCTGTTCATCCCCCTGATCGTGGTGAACTGCGTCATCCTGGGCCGTGCCGAGGCCTTCTCCTCTAAGAACGGCATCGGCGCCTCCGCTCTGGACGGCATCTTCCAGGGCATCGGCTACATGATCGTGCTCATCATCATGAGCGTGGTCCGTGAGTTCCTGGGCGCCGGCACCTTCGGCGGCGGCATCCTCAACGGCGGCGACGGCATCCGTATCATCCCCGAGTCCGGTGCGGCCCTGGGCATGATCCTCCCCGTGGGTGGCTTCCTCACCCTGGGCGTGGTCATCGCCGTGGCCCAGTACCTGCTGAGCCGACCCAAGAAAAATAAGGAGGTGGCGAAGTAATGGAAAGTATTACCAGCCTGCTCTCCATCGCCTTGGGCGCTATCCTGGTGAACAACTTCGTCCTGTCCCAGTTCCTGGGCATCTGCCCCTTCCTGGGCGTGTCCAAGAAGGTGGAAACCGCCCTGGGCATGGGCATGGCAGTTATCTTCGTCATGGGCGTGGCCTCCGCGGTCAACTGGCCCATCAATGAGTTCCTCAACGCCAAGGGTCTGGGTTTCATGCAGACCGTGACTTTCATCCTGGTCATCGCCTCCCTGGTGCAGTTCGTGGAGATGTTCCTGCAGAAGATGGCCCCCTCCCTCTACGAGGCCCTGGGCGTGTACCTGCCTCTGATCACCACCAACTGCGCCGTGCTGGGCGTGGTGCTCCAGAACGCGCAGAATTCCTACAACTTCGGCGAGAGCCTGACCTATGGTATCACCGGCGGCGTGGGCTTCCTGCTGGCCATCGTCCTGTTTGCCAGCGTGCGGGAACGTATGGAGTTCAGCAAGTGGCCCAAGGCCTTCGATGGGTTCCCCATCGCCCTGGTGGCCGCCAGCTTGATCTCTCTGGCCTTCATGGGCTTCTCTGGCCTGAAAGTTTGGTAAGGGAGGCGAGGAGAGAATTATGAGTACAACAATTTTAGCACCCATCGCACTGTGTGTACTGGGTATCGTGTTCGGTGCCATTCTGGCCGTCGCCGCCAAGGTCTTCGCCGTGGAGAAGGATCCTCGGGAAGAGGCCATTGCGGAATGCCTCCCCGGCGCCAACTGCGGCGGCTGCGGCTACCCTGGCTGCAGCGGTTATGCCGCTGCCATCGTGGCCGGTAAGGCCCCGGTGAACGCCTGCTCCCCCGGTGGCGCAGACGTGGCCAATGAGATCGGTAAGATCATGGGCGTGGAGGTCGAAGTCGGCGCCCGGAAGATCGCCCAGGTGATGTGCACCGGCGGCGGCCACAACAAGACCCGCTACGACTATGTGGGTCTGGAGAGCTGCCTGGCCGTGAGCCGGGTCTCCTCCGGCCCCCTCCAGTGCGCCTACGGATGTCTGGGCGGCGGCGACTGCGTGGAGGCCTGTAAGTTCGACGCCATCCACGTGGTGGACGGCGTGGCCAAAGTGGACTTTGAAAAGTGCGTGGCCTGCGGCGCCTGCGTGGACGCCTGCCCCAAGAACATCATCCGCATCGTGCCCCTCAACTCCAAGAAGTACACCGAGATCCCCTGCGCTTCCCATGACAAGGGCCCCGTGGTCCGTCAGGCCTGCGACAACGGCTGTATCGGTTGTAAGCTCTGTGAGAAGGCCTGTCCCAGAGAGGGCGCCATCGTCATCGAGAACTTCCTGGCCAAGATCAACTATGACATCTGCATCGGCTGCGGTCTGTGCTCCCGTGCCTGCCCCCGTAAGCTGATCACTGTGGACGGTAAGGTGCTTCCTCCTCTGCCGAAGAAGAAGCCCGCCGAGCCCAAGGCAGATGCCCCCAAGGCCGAAGCCGCACCCAAGGCAGCAGAAGCTCCTAAGGCGGAAGCTGCTCCCGCTGCCGAGGCCCCCAAGGCGGAAGAGGCCCCTAAGGCCGAGTAATCCCTTTGGGAGATCCCTGCATTCAAAAACACCGGGATGGTCACAGACCATCCCGGTGTTTTTTGGCGGACAGGGAAGCTTACAGGCCGCTCTTCTGCTTGGACATCTCGTAGGAAGCGCACTCGGTGCAGGCGCACTCCTTGGTGGCAGGGCCGCAGCAGCCCACCTGGATGGAGGAGAGAGAGCAAACGCTCTTGGCGCTGTTGTGGTGGGTGCAGCTGGAGACGGAACACTTGATGTTGTTATTGGCGTTCATAGAGTGATTCATGGGATGGACCTCCTTTTCAAAGTCTGCAACTAGTATGGCACAGCGTTTTTTCCATTATGCGTGGGGCCAACGGCATTTTTTTGGCATAGAATGGGTGGGAGGTGAGGTGACATGGATCTACGCCACAATCAAATTACCATACAGGAGCTGCTGGCCGATCCCCGGGCCCGGGAAGTGCTGGCCCGGCGGTTCCCCCAGGCGATTGACCGGCCCATTGTGGCCCAGTCCGGGGCTATGACCTTGGAGCGGGCCATGAAGTTAGGGGCGGCCTTCGTTTCCAAAAAGAGCATACAAGCGGCCCTGGAAGAGCTGCAGGCCCTTTGACGGCAGGGCCGGGACGCTGCCCCGGCCCTTACATAGCCGGAAGGGGAAGAAAAATTTGCCTTCCCCCGGAAAAAATCATTGACAAACCTTGTGAAGTGTGATAATCTATACAAGCTAACGGTTCCGGAATACGTACTTATGCGGGTGTAGTTCAATGGTAGAATCCCAGCCTTCCAAGCTGGTCGCGTGGGTTCGATTCCCATCACCCGCTCCATCTGCAAAGTCGACAGCCTCGGGTGCCGGTTTTGCAGATGGCAGCGGTACAGGAGCTGTTTTTTGGGACATGCTGTCCCAGTCACGGCAGCTGTTATATGCGCCTGTAGCTCAGCTGGATAGAGCAACTGCCTTCTAAGCAGTGGGTCAGGGGTTCGAGTCCCTTCAGGCGTGCCATGTTTCCCTGTCACTGTGCAAGTGCAATTTGGTGGGTGTAGCTCAGTTGGTTAGAGCACCGGATTGTGGTTCCGGGTGTCGAGGGTTCGAGTCCCTTTACCCACCCCAGATATCTCGGGAGAGAGCCGGAGCGTCGGTTCCGGCTCTCTTCTCATAGAGAGCCTTTGTTCCCGCCTATGATGGGGTGTCGCCAAGTGGTAAGGCACGGGACTTTGACTCCCGCATTCGCTGGTTCGAGTCCGGCCACCCCAGCCATTTTTGACCCGTTAGCTCAGTTGGCAGAGCACCTGCCTTTTAAGCAGGGTGTCCGGGGTTCGAATCCCCGACGGGTCACCATGTTAAAAATCCTGGAATCCCTTGTATCCCAAGAGATTCCAGGATTTTTTGTTGCGTAAGCAGGGCCCTGGGTTTGCTTTACCGATACTGGGGTTTGCCCATGGAGGAGAGGGGAGACGGAGTGACCAAGGCCAGAGTTCCCATGGTGGGAAAGACCTTTGGCCGGCTGACGGTGGTGGAACAGGTGCCGGCGCCGGCCGGCGTGACAGGCCGGGAAGCCTGGTACCGCTGCACCTGCCAGTGCGGGGGAGGGATCACCACACGGGGCACCAGCCTGCGCCGGGGGATCACCCAGAGCTGCGGCTGCCTTCGCCGGGAGGTAACCCAGGCCAGGAACCAGGCCCAGGCAGCCCAGCGCCACGACCTCACCGGGCAGCGCTTCCACCGCCTGGTGGTGGAGGGGGTGCTGCCCCAGCGGCAGGGTGGGCAGCGGGTGTGGCTGTGCCGGTGCGACTGCGGCCGGCAGCACCAGGCCACCACAGGGGGGCTGCGCTCCGGCGGGGTAAAAAGCTGCGGCTGTCTGCCCACCCGCGTGCCGGATGACCTTACCGGCCAGCGATTTGGCCGCTTGACCGTCCTGGCGCTGACGGAGGCGCGGGGGTCCAACGGAGGTGCAGTCTGGCAGTGTCAGTGCGACTGTGGGGCGCAGTGCCAGGTCCCGGCAGGCAAACAACCTGCGCCAAGGGCGCACCGTCAGCTGCGGCTGCGTGCGGCGGGAGGACCTCACCGGGCAGCGGTTTGGGAAGCTGGTGGTGTTCTCCCTGGGGAGCCGGTCCAAGGCGGGGGCGGGCGCCTTTTGGAACTGTCAGTGTGACTGCGGTAAGATGGTGCAGGTGCACGCCCATAAATTGAAATGTGGGCACACCCGCAGCTGCGGGTGTGCCCATCAGGATGGGATACGGGACTTGCAGGGCCAGCGGTTTGGAAAACGCACCGTACTGGAGGACAGTGGGCAGCGGCGGACAGGGGGTGGCATTCTCTGGCGGTGCCGGTGCCAGTGCGGCCAGGAGAAACTGATCCGCCAGGACGCCCTGGTGGCAGGCAGAACCCGGAGCTGCGGCTGCACCACCTCCCGCGGCAACGAGAAAATCGCCCGGATGCTTACCCAAGGGGGCATTGCCTTTGCAGCGGAATATACCCCTGGGGATTTGCCAGGGCGCTACCGCTTCGACTTTGCGGTGTTCCTCCAGGGGAAGCTGGCCTACCTCATTGCGTACGACGGGGTTCTCCATACCGCCTACAGCGGCCGGGGCTGGGATACGGAAGCCCGGTTTCTCCGCACCCAGGCCAGCGATGGGCTGAAAAATGCCTACTGCGCCCGGAAGGGCATCCCCCTGCTGCGCATTCCCCACACCCAGTATGCCCTGCTGTCGCGGTCGGATTTGGTGTTGGAAACGAGTCCCTTCCGCCTCTCACCGCCGGGCCCTGGCGGGGATGCGCAGGGACCACAGCAGGAACAGGCAGGCAATGGTAAGGGCGAAGTAGTAGGAGAGATAGGGCACGTCTCCCACCATTGCCGTCAGCGCACGGAGGAGGATGGGGGAGAGGAACTGGGCCAGGTACAGGGCGGCCGACAGCAGGGGCATCACGGTGGTGGTGGCGTCCTTCCCCGCCCGGCGGGCGGCCCCGGAGATCAGGAAGGGGATGCCGGCGCCGTTGGCAAAGCCGATGCAGGCAGACCCCAGCAGGGTGCCGGCCCAGCCCCCCAGGAAGGTCAGCAGGAGGTAGCCCACCAGGAAGAGCAGGGGGGCGAAGACCTTGGTGCCTCCCCGCAGCACCCCCTGGATGCGGACGAAGAGCAGCCCGCCGAAGAGGGCCACTAAGTCGGCCCCGGCCATGATGGCGGCGATGTACTGCTGGCCGATGCCCCCGTCCTCACTGGTCTCTAGGGCAAAGTTGGCCGGGTAGAGGAAGAAGGTGGACATGAGCAGGAACATGGCCAGGACATAGACGAAGAAGGTCCGCAGCCCGCCGGGGGCAGGGGCGTCGGCGGCCTGGGCTGTGGGTGCCTGCCGGGGGATCCCGCCTTTGGGGAGGAAGCGCAGACACAGGAGAATGCTCCCCAGCCCCAGGAGATAGACCAGAAAGCTGGCCCGCCAGCTGATCCCCGCCAGCAGCCCTGCCAGCAGGGTGGCAATGACGCCCCCCAGCTGGTTCATGGCCGAGGAGATCCCCAGGAGGGAGGCCTGCTTCTCCGGCGGGAAGTAGTCGGTGAGCAGCCCGGTGGACAGGGGCATGAGGATCCCCACCCCCACCCCCACCAGGGCCCGCATCACCAGGACCAGGCCGATCTGGTCAAAGAGTCCGGCGGCGCAGCCCCCCGCGGTGTAGAGGGACAGCCCCAGCAGCACCAGGGTGCGGGTGTTCAGCCGCCGGCAGAGCTTGGGGAAGAAGAAGTTGGTGATGACGATGAACAGCGCGGGGATGCTGATGATCATCTGGACAAAGGTCTGGCTGCTCTGGGCAAAGTGGGCCTGAATCACGTTCAGGGCAGGGGCCACAGCGGCGCCTGCCATCACCGTCAGCAGCGAGAGGGAGAGGATACTCCCGGTGAGCCCCCTCCCGATGGGTTTGGCTTGCAGCAAACAATCGCTTCCTTTCTGGTCTTCTTTTCGCAAAAAAAGATGCGCAAGTCCTGTTTGGACTTACGCATCTCTGCTACACAACACCTTTAGTATCCCACAAAACCACGCAAAAGTCAAAGGGGCAGCAGCCCCCTTTTTTTCAGAAACCGGTGCCCACAATGACAGAATTTTTACGGAGGAACCAGCATGGATTGGATGGAAGAAGTCCGAGAAAACCTGAAAAAACGGCGGCAGATCCTGTTCTCCAAGGACGCTGCCTGTCTGCAGCCCTTGGCTGCCCAGCTGGCCCAGCAGCCCCACACCGTCCTGGTCCTCTGGGCGCTGGCCTGGGCGGAGGAGACGGACACCCTGGAGGCACGGTACCCCCAGGAGCGGCGGCCCCGGGAGGCACTGGAGGCCGCCCGGGCCTGGGCGGCCGGAGCCCTCAAAATGCGGCCGGCCCAGCGGGCCATCCTGAACTGCCACGCCCTGGCCAAGGAGCTCACCCGGAAGGAGGACATCGCCCGGTGCCACGGGGTGGGCCAGGCCTGCTCGGTGGTCCACACCCCGGGCCACGGGCTGGGGTACCCCCTCTATGATCTCACCGCCCTGGTCCATCAGTGGGGCCTCGAGGGGTGCAGGGAGGCGGTGGAAGCGCGGCTGCGGGCCTATGAAACCACCCTACAGACCTGGAGCCAGCGGGCCGAGACCTACCCCGGCCCCTGGGCCGCCTTCCTCCAGAAGCGGTAAAAAAGCCCCCGGGAGGGCAGGGCCTTCCGGGGGAGGGGCTCAGTGGCCCCGGTGCTTTTCCCGGCGTTTCTGTTGGCGCAAGGCAAACTGCCGGGCCGCGTGGTCTGCCCGCTGCTGGCGGGCCCGGGCTTTCCGTGCTTCGGCGTTGGTTTCCCGCTGGGCCTGGAGGGCGCGCTGGGCTTTGGTGCCCAGGGCCGGCGTGTCCAGCTGTTTTTGGATGGCCCGCTGGAGGCGTTTGGGGTTGGGACGGGGCCGGACGGCGGTTTCTGCCGGCAGAGGCGGGCTGAAGGTCAGGTCCCTCCAGTGGCGCTGGAGAAAGGCATAGACCTGGGCGTCCTTGGGCTCTGCCCCGAAAAGGATCTTGCAGACCTGGTACTGCCCGTCCTCCTCCCGCTCATACAGGCCGATCCAAAAGGGATCCTCAAAGGTTACCGTGAGGGTGGAAAGCGCTGGTTTCATCTTGGGTTCCTCCTTAAAAAATGCCTGCAGGGAAGGGACAACCAAGGAGGCAGGTTACTGACGGCCGCAGCCGCTCCCGGACTACCAACCGGGACGTGTTTTGATCCCCGCAGGGATAGGATACCAAAAACCAGGGGGGAGCGCAACGGGGTTGGGGGAAGAGAAAGTCCACCCATGGCAGAGGCGGATTTTGTGGAAAGTAGGACTTGACGGGGGCAGGGGAACGTGATACCATAAATGCAAGTTCAAAAGCAAACCAATGAGTAAGAGGAGTACCGTTTCGTTTCCCTCCTCAGCGAGCCGTGGCCGGTGAAAGCACGGCGAGACAGCGAAACGGGAATGGACTTACGAGGGCGGAGCGAACCCCGGCGCACATCCCTGCGGCGGGCAGTAGTGGCCGACGGGGACCGCACCCGTTATCCGGGCGGCACGTATGATGGTATGTGAAAGAAGCGGGCGCAATGCGTCAATTTGGGTGGTACCGCAGGATTCAGTCTTGTCCCATGTGGCCGAAACACTTCGGCATGTGGAGCAGGGCTTTTTTTGTTGCCCCATGATTTGACAAAGAGACCCACACCACCATCGAAATCAAATCAAAAGGAGAACCGTAACATGAAAACCCTGAAAAAACTGCTCTGCGGAGCCCTTTCCCTGACCATGGTCCTGTCCCTGGCCGCCTGCGGCGGCGACGCTGCCAGCGGCGAGGTGCCCGTCATCGGTATCTGCCAGTACGGCCAGCACGGCTCCCTGGACAACTGCCGGGAGGGCTTCCTCCAGGGCCTGGAAGAGGCCGGCCTGGTGGAGGGCACGGACTACACCATTGACTACCAGAACGCCAGTTTTGACGACAATATGGCCATTCAGATTGCCCAGGCCTTCTCCGCCGAGGACGCAGCCCTGATGGTGGGCATCGCCACCCCCGCCGCCACTGCCTGCTACGCCGCGGCAGAGGACAAGGACATCCCCGTGGTCTTCACCGCCATCACCGACCCCGTGGGGGCCAAGCTGGATTCCGGCAACATCACCGGCACCTCTGACGTGCTCCCCGTCCAGGGGCAGCTGGAGCTCATCCGGGCCATCCAGCCTGAGGCGGACACCATCGGCATCGTCTACACCACCAGCGAGGCCAACTCCGTCTACTCCATCGGGGTCTATGAGGAGCTGGCCGCCGACTACGGCTTCACCATCGAGGCCATCGGCGTCACCGCCCAGTCCGAGGTGACCCAGGCGGTGGACACCCTCATCAGCCAGGGGGTGGACTGCCTGTCCAACCTCACCGACAACAACGTGGTGGGCGTGCTGGGCTCCATCCTGGAAAAGACCAACGAGGCAGGCATCCCCGTCTACGGCTCCGAGATCGAGCAGATGGAGCTGGGCTGCGTGGCCGGCGCCGGCCTGGACTACGTCCAGCTGGGCATCCAGACCGGCAAGATGGCCGCCCAGATCCTCACCGGCGAGGCCACCTGCGAAGACCTGCCCTATGAGACCATTGAGAACTATGGCCTCTATGTCAACAGCAATGCTCTGGCGGCCATGGGCCTCACCCTCCCGGAGGACGTGGCCCAGAACGCCGAAGAGGTGGGGGAAACCGCCTGAACCCAGTAAGTAAACCCAAAGGAGGCTGGCCGCAATGGCAGACTTGATCGTATCCACGCTGACCCAGGGGCTGATCTATGCGCTCCTGTCCTACGGCGTGTACATTACCTATTCGGTGCTGGACTTCCCAGACCTTACCGTGGACAGCAGTTTCCCCCTGGGGGCGGCGGTGACAGCCATTCTGCTGCTCCAGGGGGTGAACCCCTGGGTCACCCTGCTGTGCGCCGCCGGCGCCGGGGCCATCGCCGGCCTGTGCACCGGCCTCATCCATGTGAAGCTGAAGGTGCGGGACCTGCTGGCCGGTATCATCACCATGACCGCCTTGTCCTCCATCAACCTGGTGTTGGCGGGGTCCAACGTCACGGTGGAGCGGGCGGTGGACACCATCTTCACCTCCCCGCTGACCATGACCCTGTTTGGGGACCTGTCCCTCACCACCCGGAAGCTCATCCTCTCCCTGGTGCTGGCGGTGGTGATTAAGCTGCTGCTGGACCTGTACTTCCGCACCAAGTCCGGCCTCCTCCTCCGGGCCACCGGGGACAATGGGACCCTGGTCACCACCCTGGCCCAGAACAAGGGGAACATGAAGATCCTGGGCGTGGTCATCGCCAACGCTCTGGTGGCCCTGTGCGGGGCGGTGGTCTGCCAGGAGCAGCGGAGCTACTCCGCCGTCATGGGCATCGGCCAGGTGGTCTTTGGCCTGGCCACGGTGATCATCGGCATCTCCCTGATCCGGTTCTTCACCCGGTCCAAGGCGGCCCAGGGGCTGCGGAAGGTGCCGGTGCTCCGGGTGCTGGCCACGCCCAAGGGGACCATGGCGGTGCTGCTGGGGAGCATCATCTACAAGTTCTGCGTGCAGATCGCCATCAACGCCGGCCTGCCCGCCAACATGCTGAAGTTTATCACGGCGGCCCTCTTCCTGGTGGTGCTGGTGATCGCCGGACGGAGAGGGGAGGAGATCATCCATGCTTGAGCTGCAGGACCTGACGAAAATCTACAATGCCGGCACCGTCACGGAGATGACCCTCTTCGACCACTTCAACCTCACGGTGCCCGACGGGCAGTTTGTCTCCATCGTGGGGAGCAACGGCTCGGGCAAGACCTCCCTGCTGAACATCCTCTGCGGGTCCATCCCCCTGGACGGGGGGGATGTGCTTCTGGACGGGAAGAGCATCCGCAAACAGAAGGACTACCAGCGCTACGCCATCATGGGCCGGGTGTATCAAAACCCCTCCCTGGGCACCAGCCCCAACCTCACCATGCTGGAGAACCTCTCCCTGGCGGACAACAAGGGCAAGCCCTTCGGCCTGGGCTTCGGGGTGAACAAAAAGCGGATCGACTTCTACCGCTCCGAGCTGGCCTCCCTGGGCCTGGGGCTGGAGGATAAACTGGACGTGAAGATGGGCGCCCTCTCCGGGGGGCAGCGCCAGGCGGTGGCCCTGCTGATGGCCACCATGACCCCCTTGAAGTTCCTCATCCTGGACGAGCACACCGCCGCCCTGGACCCCAAGACCGCCGAGACCATCATGGTCCTCACCGGCAAAGTGGTGAAGGAGAAGGGCCTGACCGCCCTCATGGTCACCCACAACCTCCGCTACGCCGTGGAGTACGGGGACCGGCTGCTGATGCTGGACCACGGCAAGATCGTCCTGGACCGGGCCGGGGAGGAAAAGGCCGCCACCTCCACCGAGGAGCTGCTGGCCATCTTCAACCGCTACAGCGTGATGTAAGCGAACAAAAACCCCCCGCACCGTAGGGTGCGGGGGGCATTTTTTATGGATGTCAGACCCCAGGTCTTAGGCCAGCTTGGCCTTGGACAGTTCGGTGAGGGCGGTGAAAGCGGCCTTGTCGTTGACGGCCATCTCAGCCAGCATCTTCCGGTTGATCTCCACGCCGGCCAGCTTCAGGCCGTGCATGAAGTTGGAGTAGTTCATGCCGTTCATCTTGCAGGCGGCGCTGATGCGGGTGATCCACAGCTGACGGAAGTTGCGCTTCTTCTGCTTGCGGCCCACATAAGCGTAGGTCAGGGACTTCATCACCTGCTCGTTGGCCATCTTGAAGTGCTTGGACTTGGCACCCCAGTAACCCTTGGCCATCTTCAGGATCTTATTTCTTCTTTTGCGCGTCATCATCGCGCCTTTCACTCTTGCCATGGTATGTCAGCCTCCTATGTCTTGTGGTAAAATCTTATTTATACAGGATCATGCGCTTGATGGCGGCCTCGTTGGTCTTGTCCGCATAAGCGCCGGCGCGGAGGCCGCGTTTCCGTTTGGTGGTCTTCTTGTTCAGGATGTGGCTCTTATTGGCATGGGCGCGCTTCACCTTGCCGTTTTTGGTGAGGTTGAAGCGCTTCTTGGCGCCGCTGTGCGTTTTAATCTTCAGTTTAGGCATGGCGGAAAACTCCTTTGTCAGAATTTATTTTTTGGTTTCTTTCTTTGCATCCTTGTTCTGGCGGCAGGACAGGAACATGGTCATGTGGCGTCCATCCAGTTTGGGCTCCTTGTCCATGGTCGCCACCTCAGTGCAATCTTCTGCGAATTTTTTCAGCAGGCGCTTGCCGATGTCGGTATGGGCCATTTCCCGGCCGCGGAAGCGGACGGTGACCTTCACCCGGTTGCCGTCGGACAGAAAGCGCTGGGCGTTGCGGACCTTGACATTGAAATCATTGACGTCGATTCCCGGGGACATACGCACTTCTTTGATCTCGACGATCCGCTGGTTTTTCTTTGCCTCCTTGTCCCGTTTGGTCTGCTCGAAGCGATACTTGCCGTAATCCATGAGCTTGCAGACGGGGGGGACGGCGTTGGGGGAAATCTTCACCAGGTCCAGGTCGGCTTCGCCGGCCTTGGCCATGGCCTCGGCCAGGGGCATAATCCCAAGCTGCTCCCCCTGGGCGGAGATCAGGCGCACTTCCTTGTCGTGAATTTCCTCGTTGATCTGATGAGCCGTGTGAGCTATGATGGACGCACCTCCAATTCTTAAAGCAGAAACAAAAAAATGGATACCATTTCAAAAGGTATCCGCATGACAGAGCAACCGACGCCTCTTCTGAGACGCGGCTGGACCGTATAAACCCCTTTCGCTTGGGCGGAGAGGTGAGGCAGGCGGAACCTTCCTACTTTGTTGTTCGGCGTATAGTATACCAGGGATGGTGGGGGATGTCAAGAAAAACTTTGCATCATAAGGGCTGGTCCTGGGCAGAGGGGACGTAGGTCATGATGTGCTCCACATTGCAGTCCAGGATGCGGCAGAGGTCGTTGATGGTGGTGGTGTTCAGGGGCTTGTTTTTACGGAGCTTGTCGATGGTGGAGCTGGAGAGGTGGTGGTTCTTGATCAGGGTGTAGGTGGACTCGCGGGATGCGCGGAGCGTTTTCCAGAAGGGAGTGTAGACGATCATGGGGTACCTCCGGAACCGTTTTCTTTTATGGTATGCGGAGGTCTTTTTTTTGACTATAGTCGTTAAAGAGACTATAATAGTAGAAAGATTTTGCTGCCGTGCTTTTGCAATGGGCAGTGGAAAAGTTGGCCCCCTAAATTCATAGATGGTGGAGGAAATCTTGGATGAAATGTAAGCGATGTGGAACCGAATTTGAGGGTAAGTTTTGCCCAGAGTGTGGGGCGAAACGGGGAATAACGTCGGAAATACCACCTTCAGACCAACCCCAGAACGAAAGCACCCGGTGGCAATCTGATCAAAGGGCTGCGTCTGATCCAGGCAAGGTGGGATCCCCAAAGAAACCATTTTTTAAGAGAGGGTGGTTCTTTGTCGTTGCCGCAGTTGTGATTGTTATGTTAGCAGGGAGTATTGCATCTCATAGCCGGGGAACCCTTGCATGGGAGGAGATGGCGTTGGGCTCTGTGCTCCCAGAGCCACCCACCAACAAAGGTACGTTGTATGAGAACTCAGCGGAAACACTGTCGATAACCCTGGACAAGGTGTCTGATGACCAGTACCAAGACTATGTACTGGCTTGTGCGGGCAAAGGGTTCACAGCAGACAAGGAGGAAACGGCATCTTCCTATGGCGCATTCAATACAGAGGGGTATCGGTTGGATTTACGCTATATAAGCGAAAGCCTTTCTATTACATTGGAAGCGCCGATGGAATTCGCTCCCATTACTTGGCCGACCAGCACAGCCGGAAACCGGTTGCCAGTGCCGCAATCGACCATAGGTAAGTTTTCTTATGAATACGAGGACCGCTTCTTTGTTTACCTTGGGGATACCTCCCAGGCAGACTTTGATGCCTATGTGTCTGCTTGTGCAGACCGGGGCTTTACTGTTGACTACAATAAAGGAGACACCTATTACTACGCCAACGATGCGGAGGGATGGCATCTCTCGTTGCAATATGAGGGAAATCGTACGATGAGTGTGAGCATCGATGCGCCCAAGCAACAGGAAGGAGAGAATGCTTCTTCCAATTCTTCGGAACCGGACCGTTCTAGCGAGGCCGAGGGAAATGCCAATGTCTTAGATCCTGACTTCAAAGCGGCCATGGACAGCTATGAAGCTTTTATGGATGAGTATGTCGCTTTTATGAAAAAATATGCGGAGTCAGATGGGTCTGATCCTGGGATCTTTACCGACTATGCCGACTATGTAAATAAGTATGCTACCTTCTGTGCGGATTTTGAACAGTGGGAAAATGAGGATTTGAATGCGGCGGAGACGGCATATTATTTGGAAGTGCAAGCAAGGGTCGCCGAAAAACTGCTTACGGTGAACCAATAATCGGATGTATGAATCGTGCAACCAAGAGAAAGAGCAGGAGATTGCCCTCCTGCTCTTTCTCGTTTCTGCTGTTTATATCGTTTCAGACTTTTCTCACCCCTGCCGCCGCTGCAGCTGCAGCCGGTCGGCGATCATGGCGATGAACTCGGAGTTGGTGGGTTTGCCCTTGGAATTGCTGACGGTGAAGCCGAAGTATTTTTGCAGGGTGTCCAGGTCGCCCCGGTCCCAGGCGACTTCGATGGCGTGGCGGATGGCCCGCTCCACCCGGGATGCGGTGGTGCCGAACTTCCGGGCCACTTCGGGGTAGAGGACCTTGGTGACGGCGTTGATCACGTCCATGTCCTCCACGGTCATGATGATGGCCTCCCGGAGGTACTGGTACCCCTTGATGTGGGCGGGCACGCCGATCTCGTGGATGATGGCGGTGACGTTGGCCTCCAGGGTCTGCCGGGCGGAAGCGGGGCTGGCGGCACCCTCTTCCCCCTCCGACCAATGCTGGGCGGCCAGCAGCCGGACCCGCTCCACCACAGAGGCGATGCGGCAGGGTTTCATCATGTAGTAGTCCCCGCCCCGGGCGGCCACCTGGTCGGCCATGCAGCCCCGGGCAAAGCTGGACAGGATCAACGTGCTCATGGGCCTGGCTTTCACCGCCTCCAGCACGTCAAAGCCGTCCATCCGCTCCAGGACCAGGTCCATGACCAGAACGTCCGGGTCGCGGTCCTGTACCAGCTGGATGGCCTCCTGGCCGTCCCCGGTTTGGCCCACCACTTCCAGGCCCTCCTCGGCCTGGATGGCCTCAGCCAGGACGGTGCGGAACTCCTCGCTGGTGTCGGCAATGAGAATGGTTTTCTTCGTTTCCATGCGGATCTGTCTCCCCCCATTGGGAAAGCGGTGTAGGCGCTGTTCCCTCAAATTTTCTCGTGATGGTAAGCAACGAAACTGCTTATCCATAATTTACCACAAAGGGACAGAAAACACAAGATGGAATTAGCAAAAATTGGAAAATATGTCGCCGCAAGTTTCGACAAAATTCGACACAATCCCCCGGGAAATCCCCGCGGGGAAGGCGGATCCTGAATATCCAGGAAAAATTATGGAAACCCGCTGTTTTTCCCGAAAAAAGCGGTTTACGGACCGGAAGAAACATGATATCATAAAATCCAATGCTGCAATACCATCCCAAACCGGCCCGGCCGGCGGGGGATGTTTCAGGAAAGAGGTTGGAAGTATGAAGAAGCTGATGCTGGGAAATGAGGCGGTGGCCCGGGGGCTGTACGAGGCCGGATGCAGCCTGATTTCCAGTTATCCTGGCACCCCCAGTACGGAGATCACCGAGCAGGCCGCCCGGTACGACGAGATCTACTGCGAGTGGGCCCCCAACGAGAAGGTGGCCATGGAGGTGGCCTTCGGCGCCGCCCTGGCGGGCAAGCGCAGCGCCTGCGTCATGAAGCACGTGGGGGTGAACGTGGCCGCCGACCCCCTGTTTACCATCGCCTACACGGGGATCAACGCCGGCATGGTCATCTGCGTGGCCGACGATCCCGGCATGCACTCCTCCCAGAACGAGCAGGACTCCCGGCACTACGCCGTCTCCGCCAAAATCCCCATGCTGGAACCGGCGGATTCGGAGGAGGCCCGCCTCTTCGCCAAGCGGGCCTTCCAGCTCTCGGAGGAATATGACACCCCCGTCTTTCTGAAGCTGTGCACCCGCATCTCCCACTCCCAGAGCCTGGTGGAGGAGGGCCAGCGGGAGGACCTGCCCCCCCGGCCCTACGTCAAGGACATCGCCAAGTACGTCATGGTCCCCGGCAATGCCCGGCCCCGCCACCCCATCGTGGAGGAGCGCACCCGCCGGCTCACGGCATACGCCGAGACCACCGATTTAAACCGGGAGGAGCTGGGGGAGGACACCTCCCTGGGCATCATCACCTCCTCCACCTGCTACCAGTACGCCCGGGAGGTCTTTGGGGAGAAGGCCTCCATCCTGAAGCTGGGCCTGGTCAACCCCCTGCCCCGGCAGAAGATCCTGGACTTTGCCGCCAAGGTGGACCGCCTGTTGGTGCTGGAGGAGCTGGACCCGGTGATCGAGGAGTACTGCCGGAACCTGGGCCTCACCGTCCAGGGGAAGGACGCCCTGCCCCTCATCGGGGAGTTCTCCCAGGGCCTGGTGGCCGAAAAGCTGGGCAAGACCCCCAAACCCTGGGTGGCCCTGGACGAGGCGGTGCCCCCCCGGCCCCCGGTGCTGTGCGCCGGATGTCCCCACCGGGGGCTGTTCTACACCCTGGCCAAGCACAAGGTCACGGTATTGGGGGACATCGGCTGCTACACCCTGGCGGCCTACGAGCCCCTCTACGCCATTGAGACCTGCGAGTGCATGGGGGCCTCGGTGAGCTCCATCCATGGCTTCAACAAGGCCCTGGGCCAGGCCAGCGAGGGCAAGACCGTGGCGGTGCTGGGGGACTCTACCTTCATGCACTCCGGCATGACCGGCCTGGCCAACATCGCCTACAACCAGAGCAACTCCACCGTCATTATTTTGGACAACTCCACCACCGGCATGACCGGCCACCAGGAAAACCCCACCACCGGCAAGAACCTCCGGGGGGACCCTGCGGGGAAGATCGACCTGGAAACCCTCTGCCGGGCCATGGGCATCCGCCGGGTGCGGGTGGTGGACCCCTACGACTTGAAGGCCACCGAACAGGTGGTCACCGAGGAGCTGGCGGCGGAGGAGCCGTCGGTGATCATCACCCGCCGGCCCTGTGTGCTGCTGAAAACCGTGAAAAAGCACCCCCCCTATCGGGTGGACCCCGACCAGTGCAAGGGATGCAAGCTGTGCATGCGCATCGGCTGCCCTGCCATCTCCTGGAAGGAGAAGAAGGCCGTCATCGACCCCACCCAGTGTGTGGGCTGCGGGGTGTGCGAGCAGCTGTGCAACTTTGACGCCTTCCGCCACGAGGCGTAATTCCCCAACCCCGGCCCAGCCCGGGAGAAGACCCCGATGGGCCCTCTCCCGGGCTGTTCTGTTTTGGGGCATAACCTGGCCGGCGGGAGAATAGGAAAAGGCAGCGGCCCCCTTGGGGCCTGCTGCAAGGCAAGGGAGGGGCCCACCCCTCCCCCATAGAAAGGAGCGGCCTATGCTCAGTCAAATCCTGGCGGTGGCCATTTTCGTGGTCATGTTTATCGAGATCGTGCGGGAGAAGATTCCCCGCCATGTGGTCACCTTGGTGGCGGGGGGGCTGACCCTGGTGGTGGTGTTCCTGCTGACCATGCACAGCTGGCCGGATGTGTGGCAGGCCCTCAGCTTCCAAAGCATGGCGGAGACCACCTTCTGGTACACCGGGGCCCATGGGTCCACCGGCATGAACACCGGCATCAACTGGAGCACCATCCTCTTTATCACCGGCATGATGATCCTGGTGGAGGGGATGAGCGGGGCGGGCTTCTTCGACTGGCTCTGCCTGCGCCTGGCCAAGCTGGTGGGCTACAAGCCGGTGCCCCTGCTGGTGTGCTTCATGATTCTGTCGGCGGGGCTGTCCATGTTCATCGACAGCATCACCGTCATCCTCTTCCTGGCGGTGGCCAGCGTCCGGCTGGCCCATTTGCTGAAGTTTGATCCCATCCCCCTGATCATCGCGGAGATCTTCACCGCCAACCTAGGGGGGGCGGCCACCATGAGCGGGGACCCGCCCAACATCATCATCGGCACCGCCCTGGGGCTGTCCTTCGGGGACTTCCTCCGGAACACCGGGGTCATCGTCCTGGTGGGCATGGTGGTGATGGTGCCCTACTTCTACTTCTGCTTCCGCAAGCAGGTGCAGAGCTGGGACCCCCAGGCCCGGCAGAAGGTGATGGAGCTGGACCCCAGGGACTCCATCCACAACCGGGGGCAGTTTGCCATCCATGTGATCCTCTTCCTGGTGGTGGTGGTTCTGCTCATCACCCATGCCCAGACCGGCCTCACCGTGGCCACCGTGGGGATCATTGCGGCCATCCTCACCCTGCTGGTCAACCGCTGGCCCCTCCACCTGCTGCGGCGGGTGGACTGGAAGACCGTCCTGTTTTTCATCGGCCTCTTCCTGGCCGTCAGCGGGCTGGAGCAGACCGGGGTGCTGGAGGCCATGGCCGACGGCATCGCCCACCTCACCGGGGGGAACCACACCCTGATGATTGGGATCATCCTGTGGCTCTCCGGGGTGGCCTCGGCCTTTGTGGACAACATCCCCTTTGCCGCCACCATGGTGCCGGTGATCACCTCCCTGTCGGCCACCATGGGGGCCGACCTGAACACCCTGGCCTGGACCCTCTCCATGGGGACGGACATCGGCGGCAGCGCCACCCCCATCGGGGCCTCGGCCAACGTGGCGGGGACCTCCATCGCCGCCCGGGAGGGCCACCCCATCTCCTGGGGCCGGTACTGCAAGTACTCGGCCCCGGCCTCCGTGCTGGTCCTGGCCATCAGCATGGGGATGCTCCTGCTGCGCTACTGAGGCGCCACACGAAAGAATCCACGACAGGAGGACAAGAATGCTTCACCAAGGTTTGGCCCTGGCCATTGCTGCGTTTACCTTCCTCCAACTGCTCCGGGGCAAGTGGCCCCGCCATGTGCTCACCTTGGCGGCGGGGGGGCTTATGGTGGTGGTTGTGCTGCTGGGGGTGATGGGAAGCCTGGATGCCGTCATGGAGGCCCTCAGTGTGGACAGTTTCGGCAAACCCCAGTTTTGGTTTGCCCACGGCGGGGTGACCGAGCGCAACGTGGGGATCAACTGGAGTACCGTCCTCTTCCTGGTGGGCATGATGGTGATGGTGGAGGGGATGAGCGAGGCAGGGTTCTTCGACTGGCTCTGCCTGCGCCTGGCCAAAAGCCTGGGGTTCCGCCCCATGCCCCTGCTGCTGAGTTTTATGGCGGTGGCGGCCCTGCTGTCCATGTTTGTGGACAGCATCACCGTGGTCCTGTTTCTGGTGGTGGCCACCGTCCGGCTGGCGCGCCTGCTGCGCATTGATCCCGTGCCCATGATCATCGGGGAGATTTTTGCCGCCAACCTGGGGGGCGCGGCCACCATGACCGGGGACCCGCCCAACATCATCCTGGGCACCTCCCTGGGGCTGGGGTTTTGGGACTTTCTTCAGAACAACGGCCCCATCTGCCTGGTGGGGTTTGGGGTGGCGCTGGGCTACTTCTACCTGTGCTTTCGCAACAAGCTCCGGGCAGGGGCGTGGAGCGTGGACCCGGCCCTCTGGGCCATGGAGCCCGGCGACGCCATCCCCAACCGCCGGGCCTTTGGCGTCAATGTAGCCATCTTCGGGGGGATGATTCTCCTCCTGGCCACCCACGCCTGGACGGGGCTCACCATGCCCACCATCGGGGTGGTGGCGGCAGCTGTCACCCTGGCGGGGAACCGCCGGGGGTGGAGCCTGCTGCGGCAGGTGGACTGGCGGACCATCGGGTTCATCATCGGCCTTTTCCTGGTGGTCAGCGGGCTGGAGCAGACCGGCATCCTGGACGGCCTGGCCCGCTTCCTAGGGAACCTGGGCGGGGAGGACACGGGCCGGATGATGGTGGTCCTAATCTGGTTCACCGCCCTGCTGTCCGCCTTTGTGGACAACATCCCCATGGCCACGGTGATGGTCCCCGTTCTGACGGCCCTGTCAGACGGCCTGGGGATGGACCTGGAAACCCTCACCTGGAGCGTGTCCAAAGGGACGGACATCGGGGGGATTGCCACCCCCATCGGGGCCTCGGCCAACGTCACCGGCGTCATGCTGGCCGCCCGGGAGGGGCACCCCATCTCCTGGCGGCGGTACTGTAAGTATGCCGTGCCGCTGTCCCTGCTGGTGCTGGTGCTGAGCATGGTGCTGCTACTGGCCTTCCACTGAGGGGGCGGGGTGGAGGGTGGCCATCACCACCTCCGGCCGGTTGCCTACCCGCAGGGGGAAGAGGCTGTTGCCCAGCCCCCGGCTGACCACCATCCGGGCCTGCCCCCGGCGGTAGAGCCCTCCGTCGTACCGGGGGAAGAGGCCCTGCCCCGGGGCGAAGAGGCCGCCGATCCCAGGCAGGCGCACCTGGCCGCCGTGGGCGTGGCCGCTGAACACCAGGGCCGCGCCCCCTTCGGCATACAGGGGGAACCACTCCGGCCGGTGGGCCAGCAGCAGGGGAAAGGGCTGGCTGGACAGGCGAAGGGCCGCCAGGGCGTCCCCCAGGATGGCCTCTGCCGGGCGGGGGTCCCCGGCCCTCTGGGCAAGGCCGGGGTCGGCCAGCCCGGCGATGGTGATCCTCTGGCTGCCCCGTACCAGGGGGAGGGCCCGGTTTGCCAGCACCAGGACGCCGGCGGCCTCCAGCGCCGCCGCGAAGGCGGTATATTGGGCCAGACGGGCCTCATGGTTGCCGGGAACGTAGTACACCGGGGCGATGGCAGCTGCCTGCCGGGCGAAGGACAGGGCCGCGGCGAGGTGGGTGCGCCGGGAGTCTGCCAAGTCCCCCGTCAGGAGGATGATCTCCGGCTTGGCCTGGGCCAGGGCGGCCAGCAGCCGGGCATTGTCCCGGCCAAAGGCGGCGTTGTGCAGGTCGGACACCTGGGCCAGCCGGAAGCCCTGAAAGGCGGCAGGCAGACCGGGGCAGTCCACGGCCACTTCTTGGACTTGAAGGGACCGGTTGCCCCAGACTGCCCCCAACCCCAGGACAGCCAGAAGGAGTAAAACGAGGCAGAGCATGGGCAGGGACCCTCCTTTCTTTCGCAGTGTGGTCAGGCCATTGTACCACGGCGCGCACCAGGGGGCAAGGCGCCCAGGGCTTGACGGTTTTGCCGAAATTTGTTACAATGCTTCCATTCACTGGAGGGTGCGTCATTCAATGGAGAAATGGCAAGCTGGATAAGGTGATAGGCTGAGATGCCTGTTGCCCTGTCCGGCTTTTTTGCTGGCCTGGGCAAGGGGCCGGCGGGGAAGGGAGAGAGCAACCGTGGATCTGCTGCGGGGAAACATCAAGCAAACCTATTTTCGCTATCTGGGCGCCGCCTTCGGCAGCGCCATGCTGGCTGCGGTGTACAGCCTGGTGGACATGGCCATGGTGGGCCAGTACCAGGGGCCCGACGGGGCGGCGGCCCTGGCGGTGGTGGCCCCGGTGTGGAACATTCTTTACAGTTTGGGGATGCTCACCGGTATGGGGGGCTCCGTCCTCTACAGCGCCTACCGGGGCCAGGGCCGGGTCCGGGAGGCCAACCGGGTCTTTACCGTGGCCCTGGGGACCACGGTGGTCATCGCCTGCCTGGTGTGGGTCGGCCTGGTGGTGTGGGAGGTCCCCCTGATCCGCCTCTTCGGCGGGGAAGGGGAGCTGATCCCCCTGGCCCGGGCCTATCTCTACCCGGTGAAGTTCTGCGTCCCCCTGTTCCTCCTCAACCAGATGCTGGCGGCCTTCCTCCGCAACGACGGCCGGCCCGCCCTGGCCACCGGGGCGGTGGTGGCCGGCGGGGTGTTCAATATTTTTGGGGACTACTACCTGGTGTTCGTGGCGGACCTGGGCATCCTGGGGGCGGGCATTGCCACCTGCATGGGGGCAGGGATTGCCGTCCTCCTCATGGCCACCCACTTCCTCTCGCGGAAGAGCACCCTGCGCCTGGTGCGGGGCGGCCGCACGCTCCCCACCGTGGGGAAGATTGGGGTCACGGGGTTCTCCGCCTTTTTCGTGGACATCGCCATGGGCATCCTTACCATCCTCTTCAACCGGCAGATTATGGCCTGGCTGGGAACCGACGCCCTGGCGGTCTACGGGGTGCTGGTGAACGTGAGCACCCTGGTCCAGTGCTGCGGCTACAGCGTGGGCCAGGCCGCCCAGCCCATCCTCTCCCAGAACCACGGGGCCCGGCAGGGGGCGCGTATCCTGGGGGTGCTGCGGTATGCCCTGTACACCGCGGCGGCCTTCGGCGTGGGGTGGACGGTGGTCCTTCTCCTCTTCCCCCAGCCCCTGATCACCTTGTTCATGGTTCCCACGGACCAGGTGCTGGCCATCGCCCCGGGGATTTTGCGGACGTATGGGCTGTCCTTCCTGCTGCTGCCCTTCAACGTCTTTTCCACCTATTACTTCCAGGCAGTGCTCCGGCCGGGGAGCGCCTTCGGGGTGTCGGTGGCCCGGGGGCTGGTGGTCAGCGGAGGGCTCATCCTGGCCCTGCCCACCCTCTTCGGAGGGCAGGCCCTGTGGTGGGCCATGCCCGTCACCGAGGGGGTGGTGGCCCTGGGGGCGGCCGCCCTCATGGCCCACTCTGTTCGGAGGCTGCGGGCCGGGAAATACTAAAAACACCCTCCCTGGAGGCAACGGCCTCTAGGGAGGGTGTTCTGTGTGGGCAGGATTACAGTTCGCAGTAGATCTCCGGGGAGCGGTGGGCTACCTCCTTCATCAGGGCGTCCATCTGGTCGCACTGGGCGTGGAGGAGGGCCAGGTCCTCGGGGCTGAGGTTGTGGGTGATGAAAAGCTCTTCCATCTTCTGGGTGAGGGCCAGGGTCTTCCGGGCCACGTCCACGAAGGTGCCGTAGTTGCGGCTGTTCCGGGCGTTCAGGAAGGCGTGGTAGTCCCGCTCAATGAAGGGCAGGATCTCCTCTGTGCTGGCGAACTTGCCGTGGACCATGGGGTAGGGCCGGGCCCGCTGGAGGAAGCACTTGTTCTCGTTGCTCACGGATAGGACATAGACCAGGTCCAGTCCGTTGCCCAGGTCAAAGGTGATTACCATCTGTTTGCCGCTGACCACCTTGATCTGGTTGGCGCCCATCTGGATGAGGGCAGTGTGGACAAAATCGCTGCTAAAAGTAGATACGCTCATAGTAACGCTCCTTTTCAGATGTGGGGCGCCCAGAGGGAGAGACCCGGGGCCCTAAACTCCTCAACAGTACCGGAGGAGCATGTAGATGGTGCAGATGCCCACCGAGAGCAGCATCAGGGGGAAGCCCACCTTGAAGTAGCTGGCGAAGGTGATGGGGAAGCCGTGGCGGTTGCTGATGCCGGAGAGCACCACGTTGGCCGAGGCGCCGATGAGGGTGCCGTTGCCGCCCAGACAGGCGCCCAGGGAGACGGCCCACCAGAGGGGCGCCACGTCCACGCCGCTGCTCTCCATGGTGAGGATCAGGGGGATGAGGGTGGCTACGAAGGGGATGTTGTCCAGGAAGGCGGAGATGATGGCCGAGACCCACAGGATCAGCAGGATGGTGAGGGTCATATGGCCGGCGGTCATGTCCACCAGGGTGTTGGCGACGATTTGGATGACGCCGGTCTCCTGGAGGCCGCCCACCACGATGAACAGGCCGGTGAAGAAGATGAGGGTGGACCACTCCACGCCGGCGATGGCCTCTTCCACATCCTGGCGGCCGATGAGGAGCATGATCCCTGCAGCGGTGAGGGCCACGGTGGAGGACTCCAGGTGGAGCTGAGAGTGGAAGATGAACGCAAAGACCACCAGGATGATCATGACGACGCTCTTGATGAGCAGGGGGCGGTCCTTGATGGCCTTGCTCTCATCCAGCTGAAGGACCTCTGCCATGGCGCCCTCCTCCACGTGGAGCTTCCGGCCATAGATGAAGTAGAAGCACACCAGCATGGCCGCCAGAACGAAGACCACCGCCAGACCGGTGTTGGCCACAAAGTCCAGGAAGCTGAGCCCGGCGGCACTGCCGATCATGATGTTGGGGGGGTCGCCGATGAGGGTGGCGGTGCCGCCGATGTTGGAGGCCATGATCTGGGTGATGAAGAAGGGGACAGGGCTGGTCTTCAGCATGTTGGTGATGGCCAGGGTCATGGGGCCGATGAGGAGCACCGTGGTGACGTTGTCCAAAAACCCGGAGAGCACCGCCGTGATGATACACAGCAGGAGCATCAGGGGCCAGGGCCGGCCCTTGGCGATCTTGGCTGCCTTGATGGCAATGTATTCAAAGATGCCGGAGTTCTTGACGATCGCTACGAAAAGCATCATACCGATGAGAACGCCGATGGTATTGATGTCCACATAGGAGAAGCCGGACTCCACCGTGAGAACGCCTGTGAGAATGAGCAGTAAGGCACCCACCACGGCGGCCACGGCCCGGTGGACCTTCTCCGTCATAACGGTGATGATGGTAGCGGCAAAGATGACGATGGCAATGATTTGCATGGTGTTCATAAAGGGTCACGATCCTTTCCAAAGCGCCCCGGATAGCACCCAGGCGAAGGGAAAGTGGCGCTGGAACATGGCCTGGGAACTGTTCCCATTATACTGACAAAAACTACAAAAGGCAACACCCTTTTCCCTTCTTTTTAGAAGAAAAAGCAAAAGGCGCTGTCCCGGGGGGGGCAGCGCCTTGCGCTCCATGCGATGGGGGCATGTTCCGCTCACGGGCTTGGCGCATCGTGGGCGGTGAGGGTCACCGAAGTGTTGAAGCTGTAGGTGGTCCCGTCGGTGGTGAGGACGATGGGGCCGCTCTTGCCGGTGCCATAGACCGAGATGCCCTGGCCCAGCAGCCGCTGGAGCACTTGGGCGGTGGGGTGGCCGTACCGGTTGCCCTGGCCATAGGAGATCACCGCGCACTCCGGCCGCACCACGTCCAGAAAGGCCTGGGAGGTGGAGGAGGCCGAGCCATGGTGGGCCACCTTCAGCACGTCGATGTCCCCGAAGAGGGGGAGGGCGGCCGCCTCCACCTGGGCGGTCATGTCCCCGGTGAAGAGGACCTGGACGTTGCCGCAGGTGAGCTGGGCCACCACGGAGCAGGCGTTGCTGTCCCCCCAGGCATCCCCGGTTTCCAGGAGGGAGAGAACGGTGTTGTCCGACAGGGGGAGGATCCGGTCCTCGTCGTAGGAGAGGGTGCACCCCTCGGCCTGGACGGCGGCCCAGTAGTCGGCATAGGTTTTGGTGTCAGAGGTACGGCCGCTGTCGATGACCTCCCCCACCGGGTAGGCGGCCAGCACCTCGTCCAGCCCGCCGATGTGGTCGGCGTCCGGGTGGGTGGCGATGAGGTAGTCCAGGGGTCCGTCCACATAGGCGGCCAGATAGGCCGCCACCGCTGCGCCGGCGCCGTTGTCCCCGCCGTCGATGAGGACCTCGGTGGTGCCGCAGTCGATGAGGGCGGCGTCCCCCTGGCCCACGTCCAGGAAGTGGACCCGGACCAGGGCGGCCCCGGTGGTCACCACCACTTGGCGGGCCGTCCCGTCCCAGGTGACATAGGCCCCGAAGGCCTCCAGCACCGGGCGGATGGGGAGGTAGGTCCGGTTGTCTCGGATCTGGGCGGCGGTGTCCAGGGTCACCCGGTGGCCGTTGACGGTCATCCAGGGCTGGCCGATGGGGACGGCCACCTGCACCCCGTCCTTCTCCGCCCAGGCGGTGCGGCTGGGGTTGTCCCAGGAGACGGTGCAGCCAAAGACCTCCAACGTCCGCCGGAAGGGGACCTGGGTACGGCCGGCGCTGTCCAGGAAGGGGGCGCCGTAGTCGCCGGTGAAGCGGACCGGGGTGCCGTCGATGGTCACCCCCACCGCTCCTGCCGCCCCGGCGGGGACAGCCAAGAGGGAGAGGATCAGAGGGATGGCGATGAGGAGGGAAGCCAGTCTCTTTCCTGCCATGGGAAACACCTCCAAAAATATGGGATTTTTTTCAGTGTATCATGGCCAAAGCGCCCAAGTCAAGTAAGTATCCCGGCAGTCGGAACGCCGGCTGCCGGGAAGGGGTCAGGTGGTCTGGGCCTGCTGGGCCTGGTCCAGCATGTTTTGGGCCAGGATGCCGTAGCCCCGGTCGGCGTGGTCCACCAGCACATGGGTCACGGCCCCCACCAGTTTGCCATCCTGGAGGATGGGGGAGCCGGACATCCCCTGGACGATGCCCCCGGTCTGTTCCAGCAGCCGGGGATCGGTGACCCGGAGCATCAGGTCCCGGGTGTCCTGGCTGTCGTCGTAGACCTTGAGGATCTCCACGGTGTACTCCTCCACCTGGGTGCCGGAGACGTTGGAGAGGATGGTGGCCTGGCCGGTGTGGACTTCCGCCTCCTGGGCCACCGGCACAGGGGTGCCGGTGACGGCCTCCGGGTCCTGGAGGTACCCAAAGACGCCGCTCTGGGTGTTGGCGTACAGGGTCCCCAGGGTCTGGCTGGAGGAGAAGGCCCCCCGGAGTTCCCCGGGCCGGCCGTTCATCCCTTTCACCACCCCGGCCACTGAGGCGGGGGTGATGGCCCCGGACTGGAGCTTCATCAGCACGGCGGTGTCCACGTCATTGATGCCGTGGCCCAGGGTGCCGAAGAGACCGGTCTCCGGGTCGGCAAAGGTCAGGGTGCCGATGCCCGCCATGGAGTCCCGGATCCAGGCCCCCAGTTTGTATTGGCCGTCGTCGCTGGACTGGGCGGCGTGGGCGGTTATCTCCTGGCTGACGTCGTTCCGGGTGATGGTGAGGGTCATCGCCTGCCCTTGGAGGTCCTGGAGCATGGCCTGGACGGCCTCAATGGAACTCACCTGGGTGCCGTTGATGTGGGTGATCACGTCCCCCGCCTGGAGCCCGCAGGCCCGGGCAGGGGAGACCAGCCCCTGGTCGGTGGTGAGGTCAGACAGCCCCACCACCAGCACCCCTTGGGCGAAGAGCTTGATGCCCACAGCCTTGCCCAGGGGGACCACATAGCGGGTGGAGGCGTCCTGTTCCTCCGCCGCCTGGGCGGCAGGGGCCAGGGAGAGGACCACCATCACCGCAGCGGCCAGCAGGAGCAGCGCCCGGAAGAGGCGGGCTGCCCCGCCGGCGCCGGGACAGGTTTTGGTGTCTTGCAAACAATCACCTCCCTTGTGAACCAATGCAAGGCGCGCAGGGGATTCGCAGAGGGCTGATCCACAGGGTGCGCCCTTTGCGAAACCACGCGCAAGCTTACTATGGCCCGTTTTTTGCAAAAAAGACGCGGCAATGATACGCAAGGTTTCCATGGGCTGTGGTCCCTTGCATTTTTTTGGAACCTCTGGTAAGATAAACTGAATTTATATTGCCCCAGGAAAGGAGGTGGGAAACCTTGACCATTCAGTACAAAACCAAGGGGGTCTGCTCCCAGCAGATGAACGTGAAGATCGAGGACGGCGTGGTCCAAAAGGTGGAGATCGTCGGCGGCTGCCACGGCAACAGCCAGGGGGTGGCCCGCCTGGTGGAGGGGATGCGGGCCGAGGATGCCATCCAGAAGATCCAAGGCATCCGCTGCGGCTACAAGGCCACCTCCTGTCCCGACCAGCTGTCCAAGGCCCTCCAGATCGCCTTGGCAGAGGAAGCAAAACGGAAACAATGAGGGGCAACCCTCGTTGACGGCGCCCCCAAGGGGTGTCTTAGATCCCATTCATGAATACGGAGGAGAGAGTGCATATGGCAACGCTATTTTATCCCGGATGTCAGATTAAAAAGGACTATCCTGAGGCCAGCAAAAAGCTGGCGGAGTACATCCAGTCGAAACGCCCGGTGGAAGTTGTGGGCTGCTGCCGGGTGGACCATGGTAAATCCACCCAGGCGGACACTGCCCTGGTGGTGTGCAACAACTGCGCCAACATCATCGCCGAGAGCGGAGACCCCGGCAGCATCGAGTTTGTCTGGGAGATCATCGACAATGACCCGGACTTCCCCTTCCCCGACTATCACGGGGAGAGAATGACCATTCAGGACTGCTGGCTGGCCGTGGAGAAGCGGCACGTGCAGGATGCCATCCGCTCCCTGATGCGGAAGATGAACATCCAGGTGGTGGAACTGCCGGAGAACCATGAGAAGACCACCTTCTGCGGCATGAACCTCACCGCCGAGTGCAACCCCAGCAACGCTAAGCTGGCCCCCAAGCGCTACGTGGAGGAGGGGGGACACATGTTCCGCCCCCTGTCCCCGGAGGCGCGCCAGGCCTACTTCACCGACTACTGCAAGCAGTTTACCACCGACAAGGTGGTCTGCTACTGCAAGTCCTGCCGGGGAGCCCTGCTGGCCGGCGGGGCGGATGCCCGGCACATTCTGCAGCTGCTCTTCCCGGAGGGATGAGCGGGCTACAACCCCATAGGATGAGGAAAGGACCGCCGAGGATTCGGCGGTCCTTTTTCTGTCGTTGTCGGCAGGTGGGCCGGTTGGGACTGGCGCAGGTCCAGACCTGCGAGGTGGGTTCCCGCCCGGTCCCGGGCGGGGGATCCAG